>ERZ778018.38-NODE-38-length-295352-cov-26.247930_pt1 | contig 295352 bp, 391 predicted proteins | sample MGYA00375748_ERZ778018 | MGnify/ENA primary metagenome ERZ778018 (study PRJEB29350, sample SAMN05509839) | bioreactor metagenome | biome: bioreactor; material: wastewater | place: South Africa: University of Cape Town | collected 2014-04-22 ...
TAGTAGGACTAAACGATGGTGGCATCGTTGCACTATGTGTAGGTGTAACAGTAATTGTCGGCGTCGCGGTTGTTGTTGGTGTTAACGATATGCTATTAGTAATGCTTGGAGTAATACTTATAGTAGGCGTAATGGTTGGTGTAACAGAAATCGTAGGAGTAGGAGTAGGCGGCCCAAACGATCTATATGGCATTGATAAATCAGTTAGTTTATAATACTTGCTACCTGTTGCATATGAACTAAAGCTAGCATCATCATATAATATCATAACAATAGATATTATTCCCGAATTTATCGTTTCAAAATCTACTTTTAAACGTCCGCTATCAGAAGTGATAGCATAATATATGCTGGTCAAATAAGTACTATTATCATCCACAAACATTACGTCCGTATCTGATATAATATAAACTATAAAATTTCTACACGAACCTTGTCTATAGTCAAATGATAAAGTGTATTTTGTATCATTAACAGTATCTACAGTAGTAGAAAACATAACCATGTTATCAGAATGTAAACTGGTGGAAATTAATGTTATCGAATTGTCTGAATTTACAGTAACTACACCATTAATTGCTGTCCAAGGATTTGTATTAGCATTTAATAAATTTACGGGAATAACTCTTGTAACTGTAGGTGTAGGACTATTAGTAGGTGTTTGAAAAGGTGAACGAGTTATAGATGGTGTAAGTGTAGGAGTAATTGTAGGAGTAGGTGTGATTAATCTATTTCTAGCAATTTCGGCATTACTAAAAAGTGGATACAAATCATTTTGTGTATAAACATTGATTATATCAGTACCGATAATATTAAAATGGTAAGTTAATTCATCATTTATTACACCATCTACTGAAACACAAATACAATAAATGTAATCTAGATTTTCATCTAGAACATATGCAGTATCGCCAACATTGTAGGCATAACCATGGATATTTACATTCACAAACTGTCTCAGTACATTTTACACTATTTATCGGTTAGATAACCACAATAGGTTATAAATGTTAATATTAAGCAGCTGGAATTTCATTTTCTATTGTAGAAACGGAAGGATTGACAGAGACTGTTAATGTATATGTAATAACAATCTGATTACCAGCAGATTTATATATTGAAGGAAAAGTCAACATAGTCAACATGCGCTCTCTTTCGTTCGTTGGAGATAATGGATCATTAGCTACGCCAGCTGCTAAACCATTAACAACAGTAAAGTTTACATTTCCACAAATACCACCTGATAATATATTGAAAAAATCTGAAGTGACTCCCGAAGAACATGATAAATTTACTGTAGAGGTTGAACCAGTAAGTAAACTTGAAAAATTTAAATAACCATAAGATTGTTTATTTAATATAGATGGATAAAGTCCACCGGAATTATCTGTGATATACACGTATATGTAATTGTTTAATACATCACCACTAGCAATCCATGATCCAGTGTTTATGCCTTCACATATATCACCATAAGTTAATGTGCTTGATGGTCCTGTTCCAGCTGATGGAGTAATTAGCGTTGAACTATATGTTACTCCATTAACCGTCATGCTAATATTGTAACTTGTATTGATAGCCAAAGTAGATACATCACTGGACGTAGCATTTCCTACATTAACTGAACTATAACCAGAAGAATCTCTAGCTTGTGATCCTGAAGTATACAAAGCTATTTCATTAAATTCTAATGTAGTATCTGATCCAATAATAGGTGAAGTAGTATTAGCTTGGCCGGTAGGTTCATTACCATTTATGTACATAGTAACTGTTACATTCGATTTACTGCCCACTTCTTGAGATACAACACTATCAGAAGCTGGATCATCTGCAGGAACAGCACCACCACCCGGTCTAACACCACTATTAGCATCTGAATCACCCGGATCAGTACCTACTAATGAACTTCTTCCATCAACTATTTCCGAATATGTTTCATTGTATAATCTGGTTTCCCAAGTGCTACCGTCAGTACCGTCGAGTGCAGGTTTTACGATAACAGTACCATCCGAAGCCCAAGTGTTGCTTCCATTACCCAGAGCCAACCTGTATATGTAAGAGTTCGGTTCATGCGATAATGCGCGTGCAATGACACGAGCCATGTTTTGTGGATGGATTCTATTAAACTTATCTAATAGAATTTTATTTGCTGTTCTATCTTCTATCTTAACATGGCCTTTAACAGACACATTAAACAAATCATTATTCATCATTTAATCTCATATTTCTTTTATTTATCACATTTTTGCATCTATAACTTTTGTATGAAATTTAGCTTAACGTAAATTAATTTTTATTTAATGATGTGATTTAAATGAATATAGTATGCTATTATATTGGTAATTATTATTTAAAATAAGGAATAAACATGGGCGGCAATGCTATAAAAAATTCTAGACGAATTAATCTTATTGAACACAATTCAATAGTGATAGAAATCATGCATTTATTTCCTGAAATTCGGATGATCGTTTCTGAAACTTTCAGAGATAAAACAGACTTTGGTGATATAGATTTCATTGTAGAAAAAACTTCAAAGTTTGACATAAAACAATTAATCAAAGATCGTTTGGGTGAAGATTTAGAATATAAAGATAATAATTGTTTCTTTTCTTTTAATTATAAAAATGTTCAAATCGATTTCAATTTTGCTAGCCCTGAAGAATATTTGTCTATGTATTATTATACAGGTAAAGGAGACTTGGGAAACTTCATTGGTAGAGTAGCCAGAAGTTTAAATTTTAAATATGGTCATGATGGGTTGAGTTATGAATGTCACTTAGATGATTCCTACAAACTTTCTGTTATAGTTACTCGTGATATGATTAAAGCTTTGGAATTTTTGGGTTATGATAGTAAAAAATTTCTTAATGGATTTGATACTGAAGAAGATATATTTAAATATGCAACGTCTAGCAAATATTTTAATCCACTATATTTCAGTTTAGAAAATCAATCGCATAATGATAGAACACGAAATAAAAAGAGAAAAATGTATCAAAAGATGATTAAATATATCGAAGATAATAATTTAATATCAAAACCTAAATTAACGGATGAAGAACGGATGATGCATTATCACCGAGCTATAGAAATTTTTGGTTCTAGTTTTGATGATGAAGTAAATCTGAAAAAGGAAAAATATAATAAACACCAAAAATTCAAAAAATTGTTTAATGGTGAAATAATTTCAGAATTGACAGGTTTAACGGGTAAACCATTAGGACAATTTATACGAGATTTAAAAGATAAACATACTTCTGAATTTTTTACATTATCAGATTTTGTTGATGAAGTGATAGCTGGTGGTCCTTCATACGTTCGCTATATTGTAGCTGTCCAGTTAACCACTAGATGACGGTGTAGGGGTTGGAGTTACTGACGGTGGAGGCGTCAGAGAAACGTTAGTGAATATTTCTTGTAACAATGTATTTGATAAAATATAATTATATCCCGAAGACATAGGAGAGTTATAATTAGAATCTTCATACATCACTATGGTTACTGTGATGCTGGTAACATTGCGAAGAAGCATTGTTACATTCACCGTTCCACTATCATGAAGTGGGATGGGATTAGAAAACGCCGATCCCATCCCACTATTATTTAACGAAAAAGTGATTGGACCATTAGCATCAATTTGTAGAGTGAAATACCGTCCAGTTCCTTGAACATGTTTGAAATTTAAGTTATAATATGAATATGCATTAACTGTAAATGTTTTGGTGAATTTGGGATAACTGTTTTGATCAGTTGAAGCACTTAATAAATTTAATTCATTGGATACTACAGAAAGAGTAGCATTAGTAGCTGTCCAACCTGAAGTATCGTTTGACGGAAATAAGTTTGGATACTGTGGATTTGAAGCACTTGGCGTCATTGTTACTGTAGGAGTCGGGGTAACAGACCGCGAATTACTTATAGTAGGTGTAATGGTTATTGTAGGACTTGGTGTAACTAAAATAGTTCCCGATGGATATGCATTAGCAACAAGTACAGTATAATCTGAAGAAGGTGAATCAAGTGTTGTAACATTATAGCTAACAATAGCGCCACTAGTGTAGTTTATAGATGTACAAACGCCATATGTAACTGTTCCAGTATTTAAAAAATAAATAAGATCGCCAATATTAAACATGATATTTCCAATAAGTTTACATTATTTATTAAACTTTAATAGAAAACCATATAACCTAACACTAAAATGAAATTCATAAATAAAACATTAAAAATGAAAAAATTATGCATAATCGTTTAGAGAATTTTATCGTGTCGTTTTTATTAGGTATATTTCTGGGAATGTTGATAGGAATAACTATAAGATATCCATTAAATCCAGAAAATATAAAAGCTTATCAAGCACTTTGTGGTGATGAGCCTATAACACAAATCAAAGTGGGATTTTCAGGAGCCATATATTCCGTTCAATGTAAGAATGGAGCCGTTGTAAAAGTTAAATAAAAGTTGGTGTAGCTGATACTAATACTGTAATAGGCGCAGCACTTTGCAATGTGATAGTGATTTCATTAATGGCAGAGAAATTTATTTCAGCATCATTGATAGCATTTTGAGTATTCATGTCAATAATAGTTACTTGACAATATAAAACGTTTAAAGTATGTGTTATAGTGTGTGATGTTACAGAACCAAAACTTTCAATGGTCTGATACATATTTGCTGGAAGATATTTGGAAGACGTATCATTCCATATTAACACATTACCATCAGATAATTCACTACTATTAACATCTTTAAGATCGGATAAATTAACATTGCCGTAAGCTTGAATTGCATCTGCAATAGAACTAAATGTAAATTCTGCACCAGTGCTAATCATAACATCGCCAGCAGTGACATCATTAGTGACAATAACATCTGAAAGATCAACAAGTTTTGTTACATTGGTGTTTTTAATAGCAGTATCAAACTGTTTGAGAACATCAAATAATGTGCTGTTAGCTGTTAAATCGGAAACATATTCAAAATCATCAAATGCACTAGGAATAAAATTGTATTGACTACCAATCCAATTCGATCCTAATGTAGTTATTAGATTATTGAATCCTGTTGGGAGTGTGATATCAATGAACTCTGTACCATTGTTCAATCGTATAGTTGATGAAACCGAATTAAAATAAATTAACCCAACTTCAGTAGCATCAAAAGTTGGGTCGGCAGATTTATTTTCTAGTCGCGTATTAATTATTGAGGAATTACCCAATAATTTTAGATTGCCATATACATCCATATTAAATACTATATTATTACATTATTTATAAAATAATACGTCAATCTTGATTAATGTTTGATGTATTGTGTATCAAAATTTATATATATTGTATTAGGCGATACGATATATCCAACTCTCTGAATAGATAAAGTTGCATCGACTGATACAGATAAAGTCCCATCATTACTCAAGAATAATGGGGTTCCTGAAGGATATGTCCAAAGCCAATCTGTTTTATTCACTACGAATCCTTCAAAAATAAGATTAACTAACTCTCCTGTAAGTGATGATCGTTCAGCCAATGCGAAAGCTGGTTGAGTAGTTAAAGAAGGATCGGCCACAGTTAAATGATTTTCAGTTGACCATACTACACAATAATGTTTAGTAATGTCTACATCGCTTATTCCACAAGATTTTAATAATCTATCATAAGTAAATGAATCAACTGATGTATTTTTAAAGTTTAATATAGTAGTCTTGTTATAAAACTCAAATCCATTATCAGTATATAACTTGATCGGAAGGTCTACATCATCGAATACAATTTGATCGCTTACACAAGTGATATATAAATTTACTTGCGATCCTGTAGCTTGTGTTAATACATTACCAGACGCATCAACATAACCTGCAATAATTCGAATAACTTTAGCCCAATTTATTCCATTCCAAGCTTTGTAAACGTTATTATCAGTATCAAAAAACATTTGATCTATTTCTGGATTACTTGGTATAGTAGTTAAAAATGGATTTTGTAAAGTATATCCAAAAGTTCTAGATGCATCTTCTATGTTTATATCCCAATACAGCCAACATGCTTGATTTTGAGGAACGATCCACGCATCTTCAATTGAAATGGATTCATATTTCAAATAATTTGAAGAACCATCTATAAAATTTAAAACAGTCTGTGATACGGATGCATCAAAATTTATATTTCCTCTAATATTTTTTTGTAAAAATTTAGGCAATAGTTGATTAGCTACAATACCTTGTCGAAAATTTAATTGCATATTCTTATCCTTAAGTTTCTACTATAGTGTAAACAGATGGTTGTGATATAGTTGGATATGAGGTATTTGCAAAACTTGTGTTCAATGTTCCATCAGGATTTAATTTACATAATGAGGTATAAGTGTGACCATCAACAGTGGAGAAACTTCCTCCAACGTATATATAACCCAAGGAATTAACATGTAAACTATTAACTACTAAATTATCACCTTCAAAATCTATTGGATTAAATGAAGTATCTAAAGTTCCATCAGAATTTAATCTGAATAAGTTTTTATATGTACCTTCGAATACTGATGCAAAGGAGCCACCTACATAAATTTTACCATCATTAGTTTGTAATAAAGCAAAAACACTAGAGTCAATTCCAAGATTAACATTAGGTGTAAATGTTGTATCCAAAGTTCCATCAGAATTTAATCTAAGAAGATAAGAACAAATATCATTATAAAAATTACCACCAACATAAATTTTTCCATCAACAGTTTGCAATAATGCATATACGACATCAGTCAAATTTTGTCCATCCACAGTAATATTGGTAAATGTAGTATCTAACGTTCCATCCACATTTAATCTGCACAGATTATCATATTCATAAAAATTACTAGAACTATCATAAGTATCCGTAAAATATCCACCAACATATATTTTGTCATCTGATGAATGTAATAAACTACGTAATGAAATATAATTAAAAGGTGATTTATATGTTATTATTTCTCCTGAAGAATCTAATTTCATTAAACCTGAAGAATTAGATATGCCATCTACATCACTAAATGCTCCACCAACATAAAGTACTGTGTTCGAAATATTTAACAATGCAAATATAGCACCACCACTTTCACCAGACCCAGTGAATGTGTGCATACCAAACGTGTCATCAATACTTCCATCAGTATTCAATCGACTTAACCAAGTATAACCACTATTATCAGTATAATTACCGCCAATAAATATTTTGTCATTAAATTTGGTAGAACAATAAACTGTGGGACGTGGATAATCATTCGAATCTGGTATAATAGAATAATTTGAATCTAGGTTGTCATTACTATCAAATTTGTTAAATGCAACACCAGAAACCGAATAATTTAAATATGCAATATTACCTACAATGTAAATATTACCATTTGCAGCTTGACCAATGTCAGTAATATTTCCATCGTTAGAATCATCAACATATGTATGTACATCTTCAAATGTACTATCCACAGTACCATCAGAATTCAGTCGTGCAAGTCCTGTGTATGTTGATAAAAGTTGTCCACCGACATATATTTTATTATCAGACGTTTGAAATATAGATGAAACTGGATTGAAAGGTACTCCAGTGAAACTACTATCTAATGATCCATCAGAATTTAGACGTGCTATTCTATTTGTTGGTGAAGCAAATGCACCAGCAATATATATTTTGCCATCTAATGATTGAATCATATCGTTTACAATATCATTTGCATCAATATTGACGAAAGTCGTATCCAAAGTTCCATCAGAATTTAGTCTGACGAGACAAGAATAAGTATATCCAGAGACTAAAGCGAAATATCCACCTATATAAATTTTTCCATCATCCGTTTGTAATGTACTTTTGCAATATCCATTACTAAACGCTAAATTACTGAAAGTCGTATCCAAAGTTCCATCAGAATTTAATCTAGCCACCGATTTATATGGAGATGAATTTACTGTAGAAAATGATCCAACAATATATATTTTACTGTCAGACGTTTCTATCATGTCATATATACCTCCAGCATCAAATGTTAACCCAACAAAAGTTGTGTCCAAAGTTCCATCAGAATTTAATCTAGCTAATCCTGAATAATTGTGTGTACCATCACTTATAGTACCTCCTGCAATATACAATTTACCATTTGTAACTTGAATAATTTTGCCTACTGCTCCACTTGCATAATTAGTATAAGAATTATCTAAAGTTCCATCAGAATTCAATCTTAATAATCCCCAAAAATTTATTTGATCTGGATAAAAATTACCACCTATATACATCTTTCCATCTAAAGCTTGAAAATAGGTATATGGATTGGAACTATTATATGAGAATATAGATAAGTTGCTTGATACAGGCACACCTGTAGAATCAAGAACTCCTATATTTGGCGAATATTTTGCATTCGGCGTTAAATAAAAATCTCCACCAACATATAAATTGCTTGGCATAGATGGTATAGCTGATGGTGTAGGTGTCGATGTAGGATATGGCGTGACGCTAGGCGGAATAGGAAATACAGGCTTAACTTGAATTATTTCAGGATATATTTTATTAACATTCAATGGATTAGTAAAGAAATCAGATGTTAGATATGAAAAACTGTTGTATGTATTAGTTACCATGTCACCAACATCAATGACTTTATCCTTGATTTTATCATTAGGCGTATAAGGTGGGTTAGCTAATAAAATAAATAACCCTTCATTATCTATAGGTTGTAAAGTTCCCATACCATAATCAATTCTTGTTATAGTTAATTGAGTCCCATTAGGAATATCTGAGAATTTAATAGTTTCTCCACCTAAAGTTCTTAAATTTAAGATGCTTTTGGAAAATAAATAACAATTTTTACGACGACGAACTAATATTTCATTCCAACCATTCCAAGGCGTGTTAATCAAAGATGATGACAAGAATTCTGTACATATTTCAGGTTCTTGATTAGGTTTAGTGATAGTAATTTCTATTCTAATATTTGTATTATTAGCAAGATCATAGGGTAGTGGTGGAGTTGGCAATAGTTGTGGTGGATATGTAAATTGTGTTAAATATTTTGGAATGGCAAATACAAAATAACCATTTGATGTTGCTTGAGATAAAGAAACACTTTGTGGAACTGATGATGGAATGCTTTTAGCAGAAGTTCTAGCAACTAATTGAGCTTCACCACTATAATATGCATTAAATGTAATAATAATTTTGTTAGAATTTATAAAATTTATTTGATAATCATTAGGATTAAGCTCTGATAATGTACCATCAACGGCTTTTACATATACAGTAACAGCAGGTGATACTCCAAGATTATGTTGAATGCTCCATGTATTATTAGGAGATTGTTGTTCATAATTGAATAAAATATTTCTTGGAGAATAATCAATAAGACCACTCACTTCTGCGGGAAAGCTTTCCCTAAAATTATCTGGATTTCTTTTAACCGTGACAAGTTTGCCTCTGCATCCAGCTGTAATTATACATTTAAAAAATGTTGTTAATCCAGTAGGATTTTCCAGAAGATCAATACTTCTATCGCAAACATTGCAAGTATATGAGATTGTTGCCATTGAATAAACCAATTATGATCATATTTATAAAGATTATTACCAGTATTTTTTGAGAATAGGATGATCTATCATATGTGGTCTAGGCAATCCATGAAAACATACAATTTTAGCTCTATCTGGAATTTTTATGTCTTTAGTAATTTCATCTCTACAATGGACTTTAAAAGAAACAATTTCATCGCGAAATAAATCTTGAAAAAATTTAAATTTTCCACAAGTTTCTCCAATCCATCGTTGATCCCCTTCTCGATAATTTACCGAAATTTCTCTAGCTCTAGGTAAAAATTTATCATATATTTGATTAACTTCATTAGGATTAAATAGCATTAATCCGCTACCGAGATTATACAAATTATAAAAATCCTTCAATGCTAAAAAATATCCATTATATTTGAGGATATGATCAATGTTATCAATAACCACAGTGTCTAAATCAAGATAAAACACTTTATTTGTTTCAAATTTATCTTTTTTAAACAGTTCAATTTTACTCCACCATGTCGGAAAATTATTTGACAATCTAATTGCTTTATCGACATCAGAAGAAAATCCTTTTGGGTCATCAGTAATACATACTAATTCATGATCTATAGTAACATTATCTTTGATAGATTTGGCCAATGCATTAACATAAGTATGATCATATACGCCACCCGTTTTCAATACCATTGCGATAGTAACTTTATCACACATATTAAACACAGTCCTTAAATTCGACTTTGGGGAAACAGTTAAGAGCACTTTTTAATGAACAATTAACAACGTCTATTTTCATGTTTTTCAATCCCGGTGCCATGCTATTAATAGATGGAATGAATAATTCATCATAGATATGATTTCCCATAGGCAATCCATGACCTTCATGCCAATGCGATTTCCTGTTTTGTAACGACATATCAAATCCTATAAGCACGATTCTATGAACTCTCATGTTGGCTAATAAATTTATTACATGCGCTCCGCTATTATTTCCTCTAACATTATTAACATCCATATCTAATCCATAATCTCCACTACGTTTTAACACAGTAGCGTTTCCTGTGACACAAAGATTCTTTTGTATATAACCATCTGCAGAATGTCTAGCGGTAAATCTTAATGGACATGGATGGTTCATAATGTTATCATAATGCTTAGCTACCCAACTTTCATCACACCAATACAATGCTGTAGCATCTGGAAATTCTTTATAGGCAGTATTAATACATATAATAGATTTATCCTTTAACAAAGATTTATCAATCTCATTATAACTTGGACCACCACCAATAACATAAACTGTGCGTCCCGAAACTTTATTATAAAATTCTTGCAACGATGGACGCATTTTGCTATTATTCATGTTCTTGGTCCTACTCGGATAAATTACTATATATTTAGAAATATGAGACACAAATGTTACCGACCATAGCTAATGAATGTTCAGAATTTTTGGAAAATTCTCATGGATTTCCTTTGCTCAAAAACTTGCCTAGAAATCAATATGGATTTCGAAAAGTTAAAGTAAGAAAGAAGAAAAAATTAAATGATGAATTTGTAAAAGTATTTAATAATACTTTTTCGGAATATAAAGATTTGATTAATCGTTCAATATTCGCACATGGAATGAATGGATTTGATCCCATTATAGATGACGGATTAGAACCATTTTTTATATTTCCTATTAATGGATACAAATATATCTTCTCAAAGAATGTTACAGATACAGATGAACATAAAAGCACATTGAATAAGCTTGTTAATAACTATGGACAAAATGGTATAAATTTATTTCAAGAAATATTGAAGTATCAATATTCTTTCGATAATTTGTTAGAAGGTATATCTTCTAACAGTGAAATAATCATTTATAATATACCATTTTATTATGCTATTCGATATTCTCTAATAGAAGATTATGAAAAATTTTTAAGTTGAACCCAAGATGATGATTTAGATTGGAATTTTAGGGTTTCTCTGGAAGCCTCTAAATATTTCCACTCAAAGATATACGAAACAAAAATAAGAACATAAAGGAAATTAAGAAACATGGTTGATGATAGTAAAATTTTAGTGGTGAAAAGAAGCGGTGAAAGAGAAAAACTTAATTTAGATAAAATACATAAAGTGGTGACATGGGCATGCGAAGGAATAAACGGCGTTTCTATTTCAGAATTAGAAATGAAAAGTCAACTAAAATTCTTTGAAGATATTACAACCAATCAAATTCATAATACATTGATTAAAACTGCTGCCGATCTTATTTCAGAAGAAGCTCCCAATTATCAATTAGTTGCCTCACGGTTATTAAATTATCAATTAAGAAAAGAAATATATGGTCAATCTTTACCTTTTGATTTGTATACTATCGTCAAAAATAATGTTGAAAATGGAGTTTATACTGCCGAATTGTTAAATTGGTATACTGTTGAAGAATTTGAAGAGTTAAATAAAGCCATAAAGCATAATAGAGATTTTGACATAGTTTATGCTGGTATGGAACAATGGGTTAGCAAATATCTTGTACAAAATCGCGTAACTAAGCAAAAATATGAAACCCCACAAATTGCATATATGCTTATAGCTGCAACAGCTTTTAATGCTTACCCTGAAGATATTAGATTGAAATGCGTAAAAGATTATTATAATTCATTGAGTCAATTTTATATAACTATTCCAACTCCTGTATTAGCTGGACTAAGAACAAGTGAACGTCAATTTAGTTCCTGTGTCGGTATTAGTGTCGATGATTCTCTGACTAGTATCAAAGCTGGCAATGCGGCCATTATTGATTATGTTTCTAGAAAGGCCGGTATTGGCTTAAGCGTTGGAAGAATTCGTGCCCAAGGTTCTGCCATTCGTGGCGGCAATGCTGTGCATACTGGTGTTACACCTTTTTTGAAAACTTTCCAAGCTTCACTAAAATCATGCTCACAAGGTGCGGTGCGTAATGGTTCTATGACAACTCATATTATCTATTTTCACCCAGAAATCGAAAATCAATTGGTTCTTAAGAATAATAAAGGTACTGAAGATAATCGTGTACGACAAATGGATTATTCATTTACTGTCAATAGATTATTCTATAAGCGTGTAGCAGAAGATGGCGTCATTACATTGTTTAATCCATCCGATGTTCCAGACTTAATGAAAGCTTTTTATCATTCAGATAACGATGCTTTTGAAAAGTTATATGAAAAATATGAAAATGATCCAAAATTCGCCAATGCCAAGAGAATATCAGCATATGGATTAATGGATGAATTCATTGAAGAACGTGTCAACACAGGACGAATTTATTTATTGAATATTGATAATGCTAATTATCATAGTCCTTATGATCCTGATATTGATCCTATTGAGCAATCAAACTTGTGTCAAGAAATATTACTAAATTCTAAACCTTTAGGAACCCAAAATGAAACAATAGTAAAAATTCCATTAAATATTGAATTAGAAACCATTTTAAAGTGGAATGACGATAAAGAGATTGTTAAATATAAACGATTAGAAGTTACTAATGATGGTGTTGTTTATGGTGTAACTTTAAATAGTGGAAGAATTTTCTTATGCACATTGAGTGCTATAAATTGGGGGAATATTAAGAAACCCGAAGATTTTGAAAAACCTATGGAAGCTGCTATTAGAGCATTAGACGCAATTCTCACTTATCAAGATTATCCATTAATCGAATCAGAATTATCTACAAAAGATTTTAGAACATTAGGTATAGGTATTAATAATCTTGCGTATTTCTTGGCTAAACATGGAGTCAAATATGATGATTCTGCATTAGAATTAGTAGATGAATATATGGAAGCTATGTCATATTATGCTATAAAAGCTTCTGTACAATTAGCCAAAGAATTTGGTCCATGTAAAGCATGGAAACGTACAAAATGGGCTAAAGGAGAATTTCCTTGGGAACGCCGTGCTAAAGCGATTGATAAGTTAGTACCGATGAAGCTTAGGATGGATTGGGAATCATTGCGTACTGATTTGTTGACTTATGGTATAAGAAACGCTTCATTACTAGCCAATATGCCTAGTGAGAGTTCTAGTCAATTAGTTGGAGCTACTAATGGTGTCGAACCACCGAGAACTTTAGTGTCCAAAAAGAAATCAAAAGATGGTGTTCTTAAACTGGTAGTTCCAGAATATATTAGATTAAAAAACAAATATGATCTTTTGTGGGATCAACAGGGTGCAACTAATTATCTAAAAGTTATTGGTGTCATATCAAAATGGATTGATCAAGCTACATCTGTCAATACATCGTATAATCCTGAAAAATTTAATGGAAAAATACCATTTGATACTATTATATCAGATATTTTTATGCATTATAATTTAGGTGGAACTACTTTGTATTATAACAACATTTATGACGGCGCAACTGACGATTATCTAAAAGAAACTTCAACACAATCTATTCCAAAAAAATCAATTGAAATAGAAAAAGATGAAATAGTTGAAGAAGATGATTGCAGTGCATGTAAATTATAAGGGAAAATAAAAATGAAATCAGTATTTAATTTAGAAAACAAAAAATCTCCTATGGAATGTAAAATATTCTTGGATGATGATAATAATGGTGTTACTTTATCAAGATTTGAACAGATAAAATATCCGAGAATTCAAAAGCTTAGAGAAATACAAGAAGGATTTTTCTGGCGACCACAAGAAATATCTTTGGAGAAGGACGAAAGAGACTACAATACTCTTTCAGATGCGGCCAAACACATTTTCACTAGCAATTTAAAGTTTCAAACTTTATTAGATAGCGTTCAAAGCCGCGCACCCGAAACATTATTTGCTTCTATCACAACATTGCCAGAAGTCGAACATTTTTGTAAAGCGTGGGCGTTTTTTGAATCTATTCATTCGAACTCATATTCTCACATTTTAAGAAACATTATCACAAATCCTACAGAAGTATTTGATACTGTTACAGAAATTGATGAAATCATTGAACGAGCCAAAGATATTTCACAACCTTATGATGAATTACATCATTATAATCAATATGTTGATTTAAATGGTTATACTAATGGTCATAACAAATATGAACATAAAATAAAAATTTGGAAAGCTTTGATTGCTGCAAATATTTTAGAAGGAATAAGATTTTACGTTTCGTTCGCATGTTCTTGGGCTTTTGCTGAACAAAAATTAATGGTAGGCAATGCGGATATTATTAAACTTATTTGTAGAGATGAAAACGTTCATTTGGGATTTACACAATATTTAATTAAAACGCTCCCACAAGACGACGAAGAATTTAATGTCATATCTAAAGAATTGGAACAATATTCTGTTGATATGTTTCTAGAATGCATTAAACAAGAAAAAATGTGGGCGGGTTATTTATTCCAGCATGGTTCTATATTAGGATTGAATGAAAATGTTCTTGGAGATTATGTTGATTGGATAGCCAAAAAACGTATGGATTCAATTGGACTTAAGTTGCCATATTCAGTTCCTAACGCCAATCCTTTACCATGGACACAAAGTTGGATTTCGGGTAGAGATATTCAAGTAGCAAACCAAGAAAATGAATCAATTAGTTACATTACAGGTGGGTTGGATAAAGCTAAAGATAAACGACAAATTTTAAAGGATTTGAATAAATTTCTTAAATAAATATATTAAAAAATGTTATTATATGAAAATTTTAGAATTATTAGAAGATATCGAACCTGTTCGTTCTGAAAAAATTGTAAATAGAAACCTAGATAGAAGATCAAAAGTAAATTATGATGATCCAAGTCAATATGGATATTTTTCTGTAGTCCATGCGGATAGAAAAGACCCACATATGATTAAAAAATATAATGGTCGCTCTGACAAGCATGATCCTTTCCATGATTATATAGATACAATTATTGACACTAAATCTACCAATAATCCATGGTTTCCGCGAGTATATGCAATCAAAGATTATATAGGGACTGGAGAGAGAAAGATTCGAAGTTTTACTATAGAGAAGCTAATTCCATATAAAGAAATATCTATAAAAGAATTTGAAGCTATATTTCGAAGAACTTTTAGAAATGCTGAAGAAATGATTGAAGATATAATTAATGGAAATGGTCATGTAGATAGATTCCAAAGCACGTTACGTGATTCCATTATACTCACATGTAAAGATAAAAAATATGGTTACATTATTGATGACAATCTCAAACAAGCATGCGAATTAATAAGCGAATTAGTTGACAATTTGGGATATTCATACGATTTACATAATGATAATTTAATGTTTCGAAGAACTTCTCTCGGAGTTCAACCCGTCATTAATGATCCCATTGCATAATTTGTTTTGAAATGATATGCTAATAACATAATTAGAGAAAAATTATGTATAATATTCATCCATCTGCCATATCATTGTTAGTTCCATTATACAATTCTCCGCAACGATATTATCATAATTTAAATCATATTCATTATGGCATTTCTAAAATTTCAGAATATAAAAATAATGTGTATTTAACATCTTCCCAAGAACACACCATTCTATATTCATGGTGGTTCCATGATGCGATATATTCCATATATCCTTATTATGATTCAAATAATGAAACAGAGTCAGCATCTTTATTCAGAGAATGGTTATATGACGAAAATTCTATGTCTGATAATCAAAGATTAACATTGCACAAAAAGTTTGATGAGATAGTTTATAACATTCAATACACTGCAAGACATTTAGAAGATATTAAAGAGTTCAAATATCCGACAACGCCTATTATTCTCGATGTGGATTTAGTTGGATTTTCTAAACCATTTCAAGAAGTTTATAACGATTCTGGCAAAATATTTAAAGAATTTGCTCCATTAGCTTTAGATGAAAAAATCTTTTTAACTAAAAGAATAGAATTTTTGTCTACCTTATTAAAGAAATCCAATATATTCTATACTGATTATTTTTATTCGAATTATGAAAAGCTTGCACGAGATAACATTGAAGGTGTAATTGAACTTGGAATAAAGGAATTACAGGATTTATCGAATAAATAGAAAGAATTATGGAAATTTTTTCTAATGTTATTGAATGAAATATCAAAAAATTTTAAAACCAAGCTTGAGTATCATAAAACTTTAAATCCAAAGTTATGGGACATTGAAACAATGGAGCTTCTTCCTGACGTTGAAGAAGCATTACAAAACATTACTAATGCATTTTTAGAATATCTTAAAGTTGAAGCTTCTAAAGTTATTGATGTTATTTTTACAGGATCAAATGCTAACTATAATTGGTCAAAATTATCAGACATTGACTTACATATCATATTAGATTACACTGCAATTTGTAAAAACTGCGATGATAATAGTTCAGGATTCGATTTGAATGATTGTTTTATGGCTAAAAAAAGTTTATGGAATGACGAACATGATATTACAATTAAAAAACAAAATGTGGAAGTTTTTGTTGCACCCAAAGATTCGCCTATTACAGGCAATGCTGGAGTCTATTCTTTAGCTAAACAAGAATGGATTCAAATTCCAACAAAAGAAGACGATTTAATATATGATACTGAACAAATAAAAAGAAAAGCTAAAGAGTTAATGAGTGAAGTTGATATGTTAGATAAAAATAGCTCCGAAGAAACTATTCAACGATTAAAAGATAAAATTGCAAAAATGCGTAAAGCTTCCATTGTACGCGGTGGAGAATTCTCCATGGAAAATTTAGTGTTTAAAACTTTAAGAAATAATGGATATTTGCAAAAATTATCCGACCTTAAAAAGAATGCTATTGATAATGATCTATCTTTGAAATAATTATGACAAAACTATCAGATGATGTAATAAAAAATTGGGATGTCGAATGCACTAGACATGTTATAGGTTTAGCTAAAGAAACTGTAACTTTTCTAAACCCAGAACGTCAATACACGGTACTTGATGTTGGTTCTAATATTGGAAAATTCATAGAATTAATAAGTGAACATGTTTCAATATCTGATGCCATATTAATCGAACCTATTCCACAATTACTTGAATATTCAAAACATAAATTTCCAGATAATTATATTTACATTAATGGAGTTGTTGGAAATGTTCCTGAACCAGTATGTTTATATTTTGATCAAACTCCAATAAATTTAGGTTTATCAAGAGTAATTAAAGAAAACAATAACATGACAGACGAATCACTATTACGATTCACTTCCATCAACTTAAGTGATTTATTGTTACAATCTTATCCCGCATTAAAGCCTGATTTAATTAAAATTGATGCGGAAGGTTATGATATATTAATATTGGAAGGATTGTTACGTTATATCGATCATGATATTTCTCACCGTCCTATCATTATTTTTGAAGTCGCAGGTTCCACTGATATAAAAGATATTACTGCGAAATATAATCAATATGGATATACTACTTTTAGTAGTCGTGCGGAAACTGTTAGTAGAGATATTTTCTTACTACCACCCTCTATATCATAAATATATTAAAGAGACATATAATTATGAGTAGTTCAATATCTTATCAATTTAATCCGGGTGATACTGTATGGCTGATTACGACTGATAACAAAGTGGAACAAGGTAAGTGTTTACAATCAAAAATCCAAATTATTCCGACTGATACTTCTCCGGGATATGAATCAAAAATATCATATATTGTTTTATTAACTTGCAACGCAGGAACTTATACAGTAGATGATGCATTAGCATTTCCTACAATGAATGATGCTATTACAGCACTAGAAACTATTCTTACTGGCCCATGTCCGTCACCTGTCGTAACTCCAAATTATATTGGTTATTATGGAATGCCAGAAAATTTAGATTTTTGGAATTATCAAACAGAAACTCCTAACATTTAAATCGTATCTATGTTATAGTGTCTCAAAATAGGAACGCTGTAATGCAAAAATTATTTATTGAATCACCCCAAATCCCAAACCCATTTACAACTTTAACCAGAGTTGTATTTAAAATATTTGTTAAAGCTGCTATCAAAGGATTCCTATTATTTTTGTTTTGGAATTATGTTTTATTATCCAATTTTACGTCAATTCCACCAATAAATTTTATTAGTGCATTTTTAACCATGTTATTATTTGAGTTCTCTATTGATTCATTGTTTGATAACATCAGAGTTCACAACGATCTACTTAAAGGAATTCTAACAGAATTAATAGCTGTGAGAATGTACAGTTCTATTATAGCGTTTCCTACCGAAAATAAAAACAGTCCACAACCGACAGTATTAAACGAAGATATTGACAATGGTTTATAATTCTTAGATAATGTAATCACTCTAAAAATTATAGGAGAGTGAAATGAATAAAGAAACAAAATTAGTTCTATCGGATGTAATTGATATTCGTAGACTTCATAGTATTGGTACTACTTCAGAACAGTTAGCAAGAAAGTTTGGAATTAGCGTTCGTCACGTTAACAATATTGTTGCCGGTAATAAATGGAAAGATGTTCCTCTTGATAGGATTGTGAAAGGTTTTAGTAATTATGCAATTACGCCAGATGGTCGTGTATGGTCATTCACGAAGAATGCATATCTTGAACAGGATAGAATATCTTCAGTACGCTTACAAAAGACTACAAAGAGTGGTGTAGTTCGTAAGCGCGTTTCACTTGAAAAGTTGATGAAGTCACACTTCTAATATCTGCTTAATTGTGATAATATGAAAATCTGGAATTGTAATGATTCCAGATTTTTTATTTGATAAAGGAATAACGTTGAAAACTGACGAATTTAAAATACTTACGGATATTGAACATATTCTATTAAGAAGTTCAATGTATATTGGTTCTATTGCAAAAGAACCAAAAAAATTATTTTTAAACTACAAATACACTGAAATAAATTATGTTCCCGGTTTATTCAAGATTGTCAATGAATTGATAGACAATGCTACAGACGAATTTGTACGAACTTCGGGAAAATTTGCTAATAAAATTGAAATTGAAATGACTCCAACTATGTTTTCTATCAGAGATAATGGTAGAGGCATACCTGTTGAGAAAATAAAAGATACTAATGACAAAATAATTTATCGTCCAGAAGCTGCATGGTGTCGTACCAAAGCTGGTACAAATTTCAACGATGATGTCAATAGAACTGGTGCAGGTATGAACGGTTTGGGCGCAGTTTTATCAAACTGCTATAGTAAATTATTTGAAGGCGAAACTTCAGACGGTAAACATCATTTTAAAGTGGTTTGTAAAAACAATGCCATTATTCAATCCATTAAAGTAAAAACTTCTACCAAAAAATTTACAAAAGTGGTTATAGAACCCGATTTTGCTCGGTTCAATGTTGAAAACTTTGACGACGTAATTATTAATTTAGTTGAGGATAGATTGCGAAATCTTATTATGGCTTTTCCAAGCATATCCATTAAATTTAATGGTAATCTAATTAAAATGGAAACTGTTAAACATTACATGGAACATTATGATCCTCATGCTATTGTGTATAACGATAAAAATGTTGTTCTAGGATTTATGTCATCTAGTGATGGTGATGTTAGATTTCATAGTGTTGTTAATGGCTTAATATTGTATAACGGTGGATCACATATTGATTATATAATGAATAATTTAGTTTCTACATTACGAGAAGGAATTAAAAAGAAACATAAATTCGATGTGTCTCCAGCACAGATAAAATCTCATATTCAACTCATTTCTATCATTAGAAATTTTCCAGATTTGAAATTTGATTCTCAAGCTAAAGAACGCATGACTAATTCAAATACAGAGATAGCTGCTCATCTTGGACATATTGATTATGAAAATATTGCTAAGCAAATATTAAAAAATGAATCAATCATCACTCCAATTATTGAAACACAGTTAGCCAAACAATTATTGGAAGATGCAAAATTAGAACGTGCAGCTGGTAAGAAATTAAAAACTTTGAAAGTGGCTAAACATATTCCAGCATCATCAAAAATCATTGGAGAAACCTCATTATTCTTGGCCGAAGGCGATAGTGCTATTGCACCTTTCATATCAGTGAGAAATGGAAAAACTCAAGGCGCATTTCCATTGCGCGGAAAGATCATGAATACTTATGGTGAAAAACCAAGTACGATTCTATCGAATAAAGAATTAAGTGAGCTTATGGCAATTCTAGGATTAGAATTGGGTAAATCATCCAAAAATATGAATTACCATAATATAGTAATTATGACGGATCAAGATGTAGATGGTGGAGCTATTCGATGTTTGCTTCTAAATTTCTTTTATAATTGGCCTGAATTGTTCGAACAAGAGCGTATTAAAATTTTGAATTCTCCACGATATATCCTTCGCGGAAAAAAGAATAGTCATTATTTTTATTCTAAAGAAGAACTAGAAAAATTCAAAGGAAATACAAAAGAATATGATTTAGCTTATATCAAAGGATTGGGAAGCTTGAGATTATCAGAATATAGAGATATGATAACTAAACCAAATTTGATTACTGTATCAATTGATGATCCATCATTGTTCAAAATGATGTATGGAGATGATCCAGAATTACGCAAACAATTTATGATGAACAATTAATGAATATTAAAACACTAACTCAAATGACTCACCATGATTGGCTTGAGTTTGCAATTTATAATCTAGAAGATCGAGCAGTTCCTAATGTAATAGACGGCTTGAAACCAAGTCAACGATTCATTCTTTATTCCACTTTGAAGAATGCTAAAGATAAATTCAAAAAAGTTGCTGAAATTGCTGGTTCAGTAAGTTCTTATGGATATCATCACGCTGAAACTTCTGCACAAGATGCAGCTATCAATATGGCGGCAGAATGGCAGAATAATTATCCATTGTTAGAAGGTGATGGTAATTTTGGTACTAGATTAGTACCAAAAGCTTCAGCAGCACGATACGTGTTTGCTAAATTACATAAAAATTATACTAATTTCTTTATTGATGATGATTTAGCTCCCGAGCATCCCGACGAAGAAATTCTCATCCCAAAGTTTTATCTTCCTATCATTCCGTTTGTACTCGTTAACGGCGTAAAGGGGACTGCCACAGGCTACGCAACTCTTATCCTTCCCTACGATGCTCTAGAGATTGCGAAGCTCTGCAAAGCTTATTTAGGCGGTAAAAATATTGATAATTATAGTTTGATACCAAAGTTTCCACAATTTTCGGGAAAGGTTGAAAGGAACGCAAAAGGCGGATTTGATTTAATTGGTAATTACACTAAAATTTCTGAAACTAAATTGGAAATTAATGAAGTTCCTTATCAATATGATCGAGAGCATTATATTGAAGTTCTGGACGATCTTGAGGAAAAGGGTATTATTGCAGGATATGATGATCCGTGCGATGATGGATTTAGATTTATAATTAAATTGCGTAGAGGTTTTAAAGGAGATATCGAAAAAATTTTTAAACTTCGACGCAGCATTACAGAAAATCTTAATGTAATTGATCAAAATGGTAAATTAAAAGAATATGATAATCCTATTCAATTAATTAAAGATTTTTGTGATTTCAGAATAACATATGTTGATTTACGCATTAAAACTGAAATATCACGTTTAATTGCTGATATGGCATTATTGAAAGCCAAAATGAAATTTATTGAACTTGTATTGGAAAATAAGATAGAATTTAAGAATAAGTCCAAGAAAATACTTTCCGACGATCTGATATCATTAAAATTCAATGTTGATCATCTTGATGCATTATTATCTATGAATTTTTATCATTTGACTGTAGAAGAAATTGACAAACTTGGATCAAAATATTTGACATTAAATGATCGTCTACATTACTGCAAATCAACTAATGCAAATAAAGAATATATGTTAAATATTGAACAACTCATTAAACAATTGAAATAAATGTAGAATCAATTGATTCTACATTTTATGGTGCATCAACACTATTTGCTATAGAATCTAATGAAGGAAGTGAAGTAATTTTTTGAGCTAATGCCATACATCCTTGTCCACCTTGAATAAACAATTTTTCAAAATCATCAAATGAAATATAAACATTACCATTAATTCCATAAGAACGTCCCCAACTGTTCTTTATACGGATTAATCTCTTAACAGTATCAACACCATTAAGAAGATAAGCGTGACCACCAGCAATATTACCCGTAGGAGTCACTAAACCTTGAGCATTAGGCTTAAACATATTAGTATACCATAAAGTACCTACAACCATCGGACCTAATGTTAACAAACATTTAATAATATCACCTATATTAGAAGCCCATAGATATTGAGAAATCAAACCAGTTTCCTTAAGAACTTTAGCGCCTGCACGAATGGTTGATCCTTCATGTGGACCGGGGATACCATCATTAGCTTGAAACTTTCTATACAATTGATCCGGTTTATACAACGGTTTTGGACAATTTGGTATTTCAGTTTGTTGCATAGGATTATCTTCTAACCAATGTGACCAAGAATAAGCTGTACATTCTGAAGTCTGACCTTGATCACCCCACCAACCATCTTCCCACCAAGTTTTTTCAGTAATAAATGGTTCTTCCGGTGGTAAAATAGACGAAAGCAAGAAATTCTTATCTCTTTCATCAGTAGTAATGACATGGCCTAAACCATATGGGAGTTGTGGAGTTGTCATAATTCAAATCTCAATATATTATATTTATTATTTTTTAGTTTCTTCAAATTTTTTCTTAGCTTTCTTTAAATCTATTTTTAAAGTATCTATCATGGTGTCAAAATCTCCCGATAGTGACAGAGATTGCATTTTATAGATTTTTTCTGGATGATGATCACCTAAAAGATATCTTGAATAACTTTTTGGCATCGTAGGCTCATAGCAGACCATGTATTTTCCTTTGTTATCCTCATCTTGCATCGCTAAATTGGCACTTAAACGAGTTAATATAGTTTGTTTAAGAGTGCCATCAGTACCAGTATCAAGTTTGATATTTTCTACAGATTTTAATAAAGGAAATAATTTATCATATATTTTTTGTTTAGTTGCAATGGGTTTCCAATAAGGATTGTCCATGCATCGCATGATTATTATAGCAACTTTCAATTTCATTTCATGATTAAGAAAACTTATAGCTGCTGGATTTATTTTGATTATTCTATTAACAGTGGTGGTGATGATATCTACTGCATTAATCCGTCTACGAATTTTACGCCATTCATTATAAGTTTTATTGATCAGAGAACACGTATATTCAAGTTCTTTTTGAGAAGCTTTCTGGTGTTCTTGTAAAATTATGTCTTCGAAAAGGCTCATAGATAACGTTTCATTAATATTGTTATTTATGACAATAAATAATTTTAAGTAAGGCTTCGTTCATGAAATTAAGCAATCTAGATTTTGATAGAATTAATTATTGGAATTATGTTACATGCTCAATTGATGGAATCGTGACAGATATTTTACACATCAATTATGGTAATTTTAATCTAGATTTACAGTTCAAATTTCCACGTTACAAAAATCTGTGTTATTTTGAGTCTTTTAGAGATTATGTTGAATGTTATAGCAAACAATTCGCTTACATAAACTTGTTTAATCAATTGAATGAGCGTGCTGCATATTTTACCTATAAATATCCCGAATCACTACAAGTATAAGTATGGATAATACAAAATATTTAAAAGACAAAGAATGGGAAAATGACATTGTTAGTAATATGTCATTCTCACAATTCACTAATAATGTGGGTGAATACATTTATAACTATGCTATTTACACTAAAAGACATTATAACAAAGAAACTCCATTATATCTTGGTGGAGTCGCTTTTTGGTTAGAAGAACATGATAACCAAGTCATATTAATGTATAACATTGAACCTAAACATTGGAATAAAAACAGGCTTATTTCGGACTTTGAAAAAGAGGAACGTCAATATCTGGAACAGGTGCACGGATTAGGCATACATCACAACCCTCAATGATAAACAACAGACTTGCGAAATATTTCAAGAACTCTATTTGATATATTCAATAACTCATCTTTCGACAATTCAGAAGATGTCATCGACATTCCTTTAGCATCTAATAATGGAATTTTTTCAAGTTCAAACAATTCTAATGATGGTAATTCACGATCTATCATAATGATGTAAATATGTTTATCATCCATAGCATTTTTCACATAAAAAAATGGATCAAAATCTGTTATTGACTTTGATCCATAATCCACGCTTCCCATATAGATGGTTTTATTATTTTTATAAGCAGTGGTAACTTCTGTCATACAATTAATGTAATATTAAACTTGTTCTCTTATTATAACCATCACTTAGTTGACGTTCCAATGGAAATAAAAACATAATTGATGAACGCGGAATTTTAGTATCTAATCCATATTTTTCAATATCTGCGAATGGTGTCATATCTTCAAATGAAACCATTGGATGTTCCGGGTCTTGCATGTTAAGTTGAATACCTAACATATTTTCTACAACAATATAGCGATCATCTTCAGACATTATTTTTGCAGCTGCCTGAATGCCATTATTAAAATATATACCTTTAACTTCACTCATTTTATTTTCCTAATTGTTTGTATTATTTACTTCACAAAAACATCATTATACATTCTGTTAGCTTTAACGAAATGTGCTTTATCGTGGAATTCTGATAGATTTAAAGCATTAATATAACTACCAGTACTTGCAATTCCACCTTTAATCATATTGATAGTAGTTTTTACTTTACCCTTATAGTCTACCATAGTATATCTACCTTCTGAAGCTCTATAATGATCCATACCACCATTATATTTATCCATAGCATATTCTGATGACATTCCGTAAAATTCCATTTTCTTATCAATAATCTTTCCTTCACATTCATCATGACCAGCAAATATACCACCCGCCATAACAAAGTCTGCACCCGCACCAAAAGCTTTACTAAAGTCTCCGGGTGTATTACATCCACCATCTGAGCATAATAATGCACCATTATCATGAACAACAGATTCACATTCCATGATGGCCGATAGTTGCGGATATCCACTGGCCGCTATTATTCTAGTTTTGCAGCCACTTCCACTACCAACACCTAACTTTACTATATCTGCGCCAGAATCAATAATTCTCTTACAGCCCTCTGGTGTAACAACATTACCAGCCATAATAACGCTATATTTGGATAATTCTCTAATGGAACGCACGAAATCATGAAAAATTCCTAAATCTCCATGAGCAACATCGCAACAAATCAACTTTGGAGCTTTACCCCAAGCTTTGATAAAATTTAAAAATTTGTTATAATCACGCAAACCCAAAGTATAAAAAATATGATTGTGTTCATTTTCAGTAAGATTATCAAAAAAATCAACAAGTTGGTTTACTGTATAATGTTTATGCAAAGCACAAAACATATTATTAGCAGACAATGCTAATGCCATTGAAAAGGTTGAGACACTGCTCATGTTAGCTGATATAATTGGGACACCTTCTATACGTTGATTTGAATGTAAAGTTTTATATCTAACGTTCAAATTAACATCTTTCCTTGAAGTCAATTCCGAATACTTGGGAACAAACATTACATCACAAAAATCTAACTTAACATCATCGTCTATAATCATTATTAATCATTCTCACAGTTGAACCAAATTGTACTCTTTAATCAATGATTTAATCAAGTCTCTGCACACTGTTTGATTATTCATAATATAATCATGATGTTTATCATCATAAAATGATTCTGGGAGGATACAAGCAAAACATGTTTGAATGTTATTCAATGAATTTTTATCTTCATAGAAACTTGTAAATGGTATTTCATCTTCATCCGCAGAAACTTTGTTATAACTAGATATATACGTCGTTAATAACGCACTAACCTCACGTAAGCCAGCATAATTACGGGCATTTAAGATGATAAAGGTTTTGTGATGTCTGGCCCATTCTTTTGCAATACAGTTATCTTGCAAAGTTAAATCAACTGCAGCGTGTCCAGTTTGAATACCATGTTGACCAGCATTTAAATAATTCCCCATAACAAATGAATATAATCTCATATTTCCTCTCAATTATAAATAATTTTAATCATAAGGAGTTATTATGTCAGTTTTAAATGAATTAATCAACGAATTCAATTTGTTTGATACTATTTTAGAACAAGATCATAAAGTAAAAACATGGGCGAATGGTACTCAGGTTTCATGGCATTATCGTTCAGCTATTGGGCATGGAACTATCAAAGGGGTTCATAAGCTAGGCACTTCTCACGATACCACAGAATATTCTATTGCTGAACATGATCATCATCCCGGTGAAAGTGCAATCGTTTATCATTATGGCAAAGCTTTAACCAGAAGTTGATAACATTAAACAAATGATTATAAATAAGTGTAGATTTTGAGGATTTAATCTAATGAAAGTTTTAAGAGAACTTATAAACGAATTCGCGGTATTTAATATGCCTGCTCCCGATTTTCAAGATGAACCTTCTTTTGAAGATCAAGATGATATTATTGATTTTAGCGTAAGAGATGATGTAGATGATGATCAAGGAGATAGTAGAGAAGATGAAATGGATTGTGAATGCAATTGTCCACATCATAAAAAATTTGATCAAGAACAAACTTCATTAGAAGATGATCCTAATATCGAAGTTATCAATAGGGATGATGATTCTGATGATGAAGAATTTGATGATGTCGATGATGAACAAGATGATGCAACTAAAGATTTTAACTTTTTTTAAGGAATAGACATGGAATTACTACAAAAAATAATTATAGAAAATGAATTGGCAGAAATAAAGGATACAATCTTATCCTTGCATAAGAAATATCATAAAACTGTTAAAAGTCTAAATGAAGGCGTGTTAGATTTTGATAGTAATGATTTAGGATTCATGTTTGATGAAGCTAAAAAGCGTTTTCAAGCTGCTCAAAACGCAGTTAAGATTGCAAATAAATTAGGCGATCCTGAACAAAAGTCTCGCGTGTTCCGCAACTTGAATCAATTACGTGGATTGGTCGCTCGATTGACTAAAACTATAGAAAATGATTTAGCTGAGATGCAAGATCAGTTGAAAGGTCGTCAAATGTTTGATCAACGTCCAATTAATAGAACTGCAACACAGTTTGATAGAAGTCAGCAACAGCCTGAACGACCTCGATCACGTTTTAACATGCGATAAAAAATAAGCCCGGATATCCGGGCTTATTTTTTATCTAATAAATCCAAAAGGTTTGGATTCAACTTTAGTCTCATGTAAATATTCGGGGTCTTTCATATTGAATATTTCAGCGAGAGTCATACATTTTTCAACTTTCTTTGAATCCTCTCCATATAAAATTTTAATAAGAGAATTAGTTTTATCTAAAGATAAAGTAGTAAATTCATATTCTGCAATTAATCTTCCCGGACGACGCAATGCTTTATCGATATTCATCAATTCAGTGTTAAAGGTGCATACTACTTGGAAGTTTAAACCGTCTCCTAAAATACCATCTGTAACATTCAATAAGTTAGCTACCGCTTGATTAGCACCCGATTCTCTTGTTTGTAATACGTTTTCAGCATCTTCAATAATTAATATACTATTTTTATGATTCATCAAAAATGAAAGGAATGCTGGTTCTGAAATAGCAGTTGCCATTTCTGGCGAAACATAAATAATATTTTTATTAAGAGCTTGAATCAAATATCTTAAATAAGAAGTTTTGCCTGTACCGGGAACTCCATAAAGAAGAATAATTCCTTTAGAATTATCTTTATTCAACATAGCTTCAATATGATTAGATACTGGTACGAAAGCATCATTATAATGGTTTTCAATATCAAAAGTATTAGTTAATTTTAATTTCAATTCTTCTAAATAAAATCCTTGTTGATTACGACAAATAAAATTGATTTTGTTTTTAGACTTATCATTCTTTTTCAATTGTCGTACAGAATCATGAAGTATATCAAATAATGTTTTAGAACTTTCATATTCGTGAGAAACTACACCAATTTGTAATATACGATTAGTGTAAAGCACATTTACACCAAGTTTATTCACTTTATCGAAAAAATACATGTAGTCTACATAATCCACATATTCCATCTCATTAGAAGCTTTTTTAAGCGAATCTGCTGTACACAATTCATCATCTTCGGTTATATCTTCATAATCAAATACAGATAATCCTCTAATAATAGACGAGTATTCAACATCAAAATTATAATTTTTAAATGAATTTTTAACCAATTTTCGGATTAAATCGATATTAATTTTATTTTTTGTTATGAATGAATGACGATGAACATGTGTATAAATTTCACCGAATAATTCTATGTAAGTGTTTATAAAACTATGTGAGAAATCTTGATTCTCATTAGTACAACTATAATTAATTGACATGTATGATCCTATTGATGAAACTAGTTTACGTTATTATAACGATCAGATCAACCGTTTTGAGAAAATTCGTAAGAAGCTTTCATGCTAGTTTCATCATTGAGTTTAGACATTGTTAATAGTACATTAGATAGTTCTTTGATATCATATACGTGTAATCGACGTTCAACTTTAGAGTTAAAATGAACTATAGTAATATCCATAAACGGATTGCCTACTATCCATTCAAATAAAATATTGAATTGTGTATGATAAACATTAGAAGCAGTTGTTAAACTGCGAATAACATTATTTCCTACAAAATGACTATCATGTAATAATTCTTTGTCTTTAATAGTACCATTCTTTTTATGCAATTTAATAAGATGTTCTATCTGAATAGTGTTCCAAAAAGATTCTGGATTATTTTTAATAGCTATCAATTCATTTTTGGATGATAGATGCATAGCTTTATTATTTAAATAATAATTCAGCTTTAGTGTAAAATTATTAAATCCTTCAACAAACTGAATGTATTGTTCAATATTTTCCAAATCTTCTATCAAATCATCTCTATTATCTAATGATGAAAAGTAATCTAAAGTAGGTTTTTCAATATAAACGAAAGCATATTTGTTATGTTTTTTGAGAATCAAGAAATATTCTTGATCTAATAGATAATCACTGGAAATATATATGACGTTTCCATAAAATGAAAAATATTCATTTATGTTAGCATAATCATACATAGAATCTTTAAATTTTGTTTTTAATTGTTTCATTTTATTTTTCTGTTTTATAATCTTAAATAAATTATACATAAATATTGATAATATCGCACCACGGTTTAGAAGTCATATCTTCAATATGATCCATGAATTCAATATATTTATTATGTATTTTTTGGTTCGTTTCTGGACTAAATTTTGATATCAATTCTAATTCATCGCGTTCAACTACAGTAGTGCCATTCAAAGTTAACGTAAATATTTCATATATGTTAGAAAGTTCCAAAACAATTCCACATTTTATGCATGACATTGATGGAGAATATCCTAAAATATCGAATTGTATAGTAACAGTGTTGACTTTAGAATGTTTTGTTAAAAATATATTCTTTTTTATACTAAAAAAACTTATTGAATTAAAATTGTAATTTAAAAATCTTTGAATAAGGTCTTTATAATTTATCGAATTTGCATATTCCTGCTGAAAATTATCGAAAGATGCCTTATAATCTATAAGATTTTCAATGTACAAATCCTCTATATCTTTAACTATTGTAGAAGAATTTGATTTGTGATATTTTGTTAAGTAATCATTAATTTGTGTTGACATAATTGTAATTTTAGTTTCCCATTTTTAAATGTTAATACATTATACATAAATGCTGATTATATCATTCCATGATGTAGAAGTCATATCTTCGATGTAATTCATTAATTCGACATATTTGTTGTCTAATTTCTGTAACGTATCTTTATCCCAATGTCCATATTTTATAAATTTGTTTTTTATATTGAAACTTATATCATGAATTTTATATATGTTAGAAAGTTCCAACTCAATATGACAAATCGTATTTGGTTGAGATGAATGTTTTGGTATATTGAATTCTAATGCAATAACATTATCTTTTTCTTTTTTAAATAATAACGGTTTTTAACATAAAAATTTTCTATATTACTTAAATTACAATTCAAAAAATTCTCCATGCTTTTAATGCAATCTACTCACTCAAAATATTTCTCTTCAAACTCAGAAATAAATGTATCACTAATGGAAGACCATTCATCTTCAAAAGATTTAATGTTTATAAATTCAGGTTTATCTGAGATTAAACTGTAATTATTCATGAAATTAGCAACATGCCATTTGAAATATCATACAAACTTTCTTCAAAGCAATCTTCAATAAGTTCATAAATGTTTTTAAGTTTAGAAACAACAATATCATTTAATTCTGGTGTTAGTTTTTCATTGAAAATATAAAACATTTTATTATTTGAAAAGCATTCGATGCCTCTAATGCTAGTAGCATCGGTTCCATTGAAGCGTATCATTAATTTATATTTGTTAAAAAATATATAAGAAAATTTGTTCATAGTAAGCTTATTAACATTGTAACTCCAATCTATATAAGGTTCAATATTTTGCCCAATTTCTAATCTATATTGCGCTGGTCGGCCGGAAGCACTATTACGCAATTCTTCAAACATTAATATAATCTTGTCTAATGCTTGATGAATAATATAAGCTTCTTCTTGAAAATCTCCAAGGCGTTGTTTGGCGTTGGGATCGGAAACATAAGATTCTTTCTTACCATTAATAACAACCGGGTTGTTTGGTACAAAATCTTTCATCAAGCGACCATTATTCATATTTTATCCTTATACACATTATTATATTTCAATAAAGTATCATTTTAGAGCTTAATTATTATCATGTCAATCGTTAACATTTTTGAGCATAATTGTTATAAATATGATAAACATTATATTCATCATGACTTATTCTTTCAAAAAATATCTTATCGAATCTCTTATTCTCGAATCCTACAAAGATGCCGAACGTATCTTTTCCAAAGATAATGATGAAACCACCGTAGCAGATTATTTAAAAAAGTTTAAACGATTAGTTGATGCTAATCGTGTTAAACCTGAATTTAAAGATATTAATAAATGGACTAAAAGACCGTTTGACGATTTGATACATTTTGTCAATCAATTAGAATCGACACCATCAAATAAACAATCTAAAAAAGATGTAAAAAAGAATGCCATAACATTAACCACTTTTGGTAATTGGATTGCCCTTATTCCTCTATCTAAAGAAGCCTCCTGTTTCTACGGAAAGGGGACAGAATGGTGTACTGCTGCTACAAAATCTGATAATTATTTTGATAATTATTTCGACAATGGAATTACATTAATTTATTTTATTAATAAAGTTGATGGAACTCGATATGCTATTGCAGTAAAAAAACCCGACGAATATGATGGAATAGAATTACAATATTTTGATGAACGTGATAATTCTATTTCATCACATGAATTGGCCGAAAATTTGGATATATCTGTATCAGATATCAGAGATATTATAAGACAATCTCTTAATGTTGGAGCAGTAGATATAGCAAGAGAAAATAATAAATACAAACCTTTAAAAGCTAAGATTGATAAAGAACTATCTTACAGTATAGGTGAGGGTGGAGCATATAATAGATATCTAGATATCGGTGACTTATTAGATAACCCCAATCTATCTAAAGTTGCCGATATTAGAACTATAGAAAAATTAAAGAAAAAACGTGACGATAATTATGGACAATTTGTTAGAAACACCATGGAACGAGTTATGGGCAATTTAGAAGTTATAGAAAAAACTCTAGAAAAACCTGTGGATGATTTAGCTTCTGTTGGAATATATGTTCAAGGATCATTTAGAATTTTCATGTTAAGCACGAGAGCACTTCCTGCAGGTTATGAGAAATACGTCAAGCCTGATGAAGTTCAAAAAATAAATGCTGCCAAAGCTAAAATTAAAGAAGTTTTTAATGCCATAGATAAACAGCAAAGAGAGAATAATAGAAAATATGCATAAATCCTTCAAAACTTTTCTTCTAGAATCTTATATTGTTATCGAATCTTATAAGGATGCAAGACAATCCTTTATTAATCAAAATATCGACCCTTCTCTTGTTGATGATACATTAAAATCATTTAAAGAGTTAAATGATAAACATCGTATTCCTGCAGAAGATAAAGATATTAACAGATGGGCTAAAGTTCCTTTTAGCCAATTTAATTATTACGTCAACTCTATTAAAAATGTGCCATCCAATAAACAAGCTAAACGACAGGTAAAAGACAATTCTATTATATTAAAAACGTGGGGAGATTGGGTAGCACTCATTCCATTATCTAAAGAAGCCTCCTGTTTCTACGGAAAGGGGACAGAATGGTGCACTGCTGCCACAAAATCTAAAAATTATTTTGATTCCTATTTTCTTGATCAAAATGTTACATTAATTTATTTTATTAATAAATCAACAGGTGAAAAATATGCTGCAGCTATCTTCGAAGGAGAGGATTTTGAGTATTTCAATCCTGCTGATCGTCATATCAGTGAACGCGAATTATTAAAATCTATCGGTTTAAATATCACACAATACGTTGAAATCATTAAGAATGCTTTCAAACAAACTAAAATTAAAGATATAAGAACTGAAGGTAAAATTGCTAATCTTAAAGATGAGATTGATGATGTATTAGCTACCATTCATAACATTGGAACAAAAACTACATTATTTCGTGTGACAAACGATATATTAAATAGACTGTTAGATGATCCTTTACTATACAAAGCTATTGATAAAGATAAAATTCAACAATTAGAATCTATAAGAAAACAAGCACAATCTGACATACTTAATGCAGTCGCAAACAGTATTATCAAGGATATTGATGGTGTTAAATATGATTATAAAATGAAAGTTAAATCCAATCTTTCTTCACATATAAATGATGTTTTAAATGATATATTTTTTCTTAATGAAGATCATCCTGATTGGAAAACCTTGATCCCAACAGATAAAGTCAAGTATATTGAAGATAGTATTAGAGATTTAAAACAGATTAAAAATAAAGTGTTAGGAAGAGAATAATCGTATTCTCTTCCCTGAGCATTACAATATCGTTCTTAAATCAATCCTAAGACCAACATCCAACTCGGTTCGCCATGAGGACCATGACCATCGGGTTCAACCCGTGCCCCCAACACACTAGGACAAATACCATCATTGTTATACTTCTCCAAAGATCGCATGCTAGGCTCTTTCGTAAATCCACTCAAATACTTGTTAGCCGCTCTATAAGGCATCTTGAAACTAAATTCATCACCCTGCAAAACCACAGTGACACGAAACACTCTAGTATTCTCAGCATCAAATTCACATTTTACAACGGTTCCCATCGGAATAACCGTTCCACTCTTTAATGGAATGTCCATCTTTACTTTACTATCATAACTCATCGTATCATCAAAAGCTTCTACAAGTGTCTCAATTTTCATATGCATTTAGTCCAAGGTTTCTTCTATTTATTTCCACACCATCCAATAAATGCCAATTCTTCTTTCGTCAACTTTTTCTCAATGGAAACTTGTAAATGATCTTTCTTCACTGCTTTCTTTTTCTTTTTAATGGATGCTACTCTAGATTGTATTTCATCATCAATATCTTCTATTAACCAAAGCAACGGCAATGTCATGACATTATCAAGATAATCAAAATCTGCATACTTTGCCTGTATGATTTTTTCCTTAGCTTCCATCACTTCTAATTCATCACAGTTATATTCTCCTTCATACTCAACTAGGATAGCATGAAAAAATTTTTCGGAAAATAACGAATCGTAAAAATTTTACATAAAATAATCAAACCAATACAATTTTATTTTCAAACATTTGCATAACATGTTTACTAGATAATCCACTCGTTTTTCAAACTTTTTACGTATGACTCTAGATTCTTTAACTGTAATTTGATCAGAACCTAAAACACTATATTCTTTTTAGTTAAGAGATGTTTATTAGTATTAGTCATTTTGATACCATTCCTTAAAAAGTTTTGTCATCATCTTATGCTTAAAGTCTTTCAATCGATCCATGATTGTTTTCTTTGGAATTTCCTTTTCTATATAAGCAGATTCTGTCCATGCCAAGTAATCTTGATAATCAATCTTCACAGGTTTAATATACATATCTGGAATGTTAAGACATTGACCTACTGTTAATTTGATATTGTTGTAATATCTATGTTTCAAATCAGGGTTAGCATACAATAAAACATTAACCGATATTGAACAATATTCTGCAATACTCTCTATCGTATCATCCTCTTTTACTTCATATAATTTCATTGACTTTCCTAATGTTAAAATGAGGCTTGATAGTATACACTATTATGTACAACGATGATAGTCATATTGAAAAAATTTTCTAAAAAATTTTTGAAACGATGTATCATATACTATTGATCTATGAATACATGATGTACACTCTTCTTTTTAAAATTTGGAAATTATTATAAAAATTTTTAAAAAAATTTAAAATGATCTGTGTGAATATTATGGAAAAATTTTTAAAATATAATTAGTGTATTTTAAGTGCTCGATGAATATTATAAAAAATTTTTAAAAAAATTTAAAACATAGTTAACATTTTTTAAGTGCTGAGCCATACCTATACCCTAGTATTCCAGTAAAATAAAAAAGCATTCTTTAAAATTGTCAAACTTGTTTTAGCATTACAAGATTATAGCATGGCTAACCTGAATAGAACCTGAACATATTTCATTCAGCTTACGTTCAGTATGTCTATGATAAAATAGTGTGGAGGATGGAAAGATCAACACTATAAAAGAATAAGACTAGCACTTGACTAGCCTTATCCAATGTGTTACACTGTGCGATTGACTATTGACGATTGACCATTGCATCGGAAGCATAGGTGACAATCACTTCACCAGTTTCTTTCTTCACGGCTCGCACGGCAAGCATGTGATGATTCATCTGGTGGTCAACGGCATACTGCCATAGATGGAGGCGGCAACCATGCTGCAATGCTTCACGATTGCCAGCTTCCGCGATAACATCCTTGAGGCCGACACTCAGCCTATGCCATGTGCGGTGGAGAGTATCATGCTTGATTTCCATGACGATCATATCATCAATCCTCGCTTGGATGTTGGAGGTATTATATTATAGAATGATCAATCTGTCAACAATGGATTAGAACGGATTGTAAAGCTGATAAAACTTTAATTCCATCAGTTCTCCGTTCAGTCTTTTCCATCTGTCCTGTTACACTGACCATGTAACATTGTTTTTCAACATTGTAACTGGACACGTCAGTGATGGTCAGACAGTGTTCAACATTCTTCATTGCAGTGCGAAGTTGTTCGATAGTGGGAAGTGTCACAGTGAATATTCCTGTGAGTCTGAGAATAGACTTAGCGATAGTAGCGCAGTCCGTCATCAGCCTTGAACCAGCGCTTGTTGATCCTTGTCCCCTTATAGCAACATTCTTCAATGGTGAAGTCGCGGTAGTGGATCGCACCGTAACCTGCCTTGATTTCACTGGGAGTCGGCTGACGATGATAGGTCAGGGACTTCACACCATAGCGAATGGAAAGACGACCAGACTGATACAGATTCTTGCGAGTCATGCTATGCTCCCATGATGTGAAGGTATTATACCTTATGTGACGAGTCTATGCAATAGTAGACTGTCAATTAATGTGCTGCAATGCCCAAGTAGGGCCATTGTGTTTGCACAAATAGGCTTCGATTTCATCCACGGTACGCAAATCGCGGGAACCATAGGAACCGACACTGTTGAAGCGATTGTCACGGAAAGTGAAACCATCTTTCACCATCTTCCACCCTTCACCAGCCGGAATCGCGCCATAGATAGAGGCAGTCTGACCAGTCTGGACATTCTTCCAAAACTTGCGCTCGATCACTTCAAAACGATAAGTTTTCGACATAATGGAGTTTCCGTTGAGAGTGAGAATATTATATTAAGAAATGTCCGTCATGTCAACTATGCCAGATCAGTTTTCCATATAATATTCATCGAAGTCCAATTCATCAACATCAATGTCTCGCAGTTTTTCACGTTGCTGTTGACGATAGATGGACGCCAGTTCCTCGCAATCATCATCGCAGTCGCTCTTGCCACAGAATCGACATTTGTCCATGATGATGCTCCGATGATGAGTTAATGATACAAGGAAATGAGCAGTCTGTCAATCCGTGATTCGGGTGACGTGAGTTACAATGATGCCACGCTGTTCAACGTCAACGCCATTGATAACATCAGGAGTAGACCAGCGCAGTTTACCGTAGCTGGATTCTTGAGGTTGAGCATTGATATGCTTTTGTAGCGCTTGGACAGCAGCGTTGCAGACTTCGGGAGTCAGTTCACCATCATATTCAATGGGAATGATGCTCTGGGATTCATCTGACCAATCAAGCTGGCGGTAGCTGCCTTCAATCGCTTTCATGTTCTTGAGCATTATTTTGCCATTAAACATGGTCAACACCTTTGCTTGTGAGAATGAAAGCATTGTAACAGACTGCTAATGTTTTGGCAATAGCGAAGCAACGATCATGAGAAAAGAAGTCAGCATCAGCAGACTGGTAATGGCACGATCAATCCAATAATTCAGAAATCTTTTGTATAGGTCACGATTAAACTGACACAAAATACTGAGACTCCATGAAAACAGAAAGGCCATGATCCATACGTAAGTCATGATGAAATGCTCCATTATGTTAGGGAATACTGTATAACAGGATGGTTAGTCTGTCAACAAAGAATCGGCCATGCCATCCGCATAGCCGATCAAGTAGCGTTCCGTTGTCATAGTCTTTGGTTCGCCCATAAAACCGTTCCAGTAGCCTTGCTGATACTCAAGGGAGCGACGTAGCGGAACAAGGTTAGAAACGTCGCCAGCAGGCTCTGAAACGGCTGGAAAAGACATTACCAATTATCCCATGCAAAAGTTTCCATGAAATGCTTGGCATCATAGAGAGTAGAATGGGTCAAATTGCGAAACAGTTTGATGGCCTCGACTTTATCGTCAGCCAGCCACAATTTCTTCAATCGGGACATATTATCAACAGAGATATACCGATTAATGCCATCGAGAGTCACCTTGAAGTCTGACAGCTTTCGCAGCATATCCATGAATTCAGTAGGATAGGTGTTGACCATGCTTTCAACGAAACGATCAAAATTAGCACGGATGGTGTCTTTCGCGTTCATGATCGCCAACATATCGGCACTGTTCATGGAGAACTCCTTTGTGATTGTGTGATGATTGTAACAGAACTGCTAGAGTCTGTCAAATTTTTTGATAGTTGCGAAACTGGTGAAAAGCTTCCGTAATGCCGATGGAATTTCGCACGGTGCGCAGGATGCCCCATTGTTCGCGCCAGTCGAAAAGCCATGCTTTGGTGAGATGCTGTTCCCATGCTTGTTCATTCTTGAAAGAGTGAACAAGTCCATGATTCTTGAAATATTCATCATGATGTTTCATCATGGCATCGAACATATCTTGAGACATTTGCATGGCTATTGTCCTAGCAGGGATGTAATGGAGTTGGCATGGTATCATAATAGTTATGATCCAACAACCAATTCAGAATCAGATAGTACGCTCTGGCATCATCCGCCTGATACATGCCTTTGAACCATTCGCAATGGTCGCTATCATTCTTGATGTACATGTTAATGAAACGTTGACCCATGCGCAGATTATCGGTAGGCTTCATCGCATAGTGGAAAGCACGGAACTGCGTGAAGTTTTCAATCATCTTGCTCACGGTATGTCTCCATGTCTGACAAGCATTATATAACGGAATGTCTAGACTGTCAACGGAATTCAAGCATGTTGAGAGTGTGCAGGCTCAAGAATAGCAGTGCAGCATAGAGTCCCATAAGCTTGTAAAGAATCGTACCACTCTTGTTGTATAGAATCACGATAGAAAGAGCGAACTGTGAGACAAGCCCATAGATAGCATATGCCGCATTGTAGACAGAAACTGCGTAGATCACTACCTTGAAAATTTCGAGAGCCGACATATTAACGCTCCTATTGGATGAATTGTTGATATTATAACAGAATGTTTTGAAGCTATGCAATAGTCTTTATCAGGCTGCTACAGCTTCCACAAAACGATTGTGATTGAAGGGATAAGGGCCAGCCTTGAACCATGCTGCGAAAGCCGGACAAGCGATCATGCGCTGTTCCAGTCCCGTTTTGAATCCTCGATGCCACAGATCATACTTGCGACGACTTTCCGCAACCATAGCAAGACGTTGCTTGCAGATTTCTTCCGACAGACTTGGACGGAAAGTTTCCACGTAAGGTCCACCGGGCATCCAATCAGCATCCCATGTCAACCCAGACTGTAATCCAGATTGATAGGATTCAGTGTTTTCATCATGCGAGAAAAGGAAAGTAAGCTGTTCAGGAATGTTCATGGCAGTATGATATCACAATGGCGGATAATCGACAATCAATTTTGCCGAATTCTTGTAGCAACGTGCAGCAGCTTTCAACAAGCAAACCATGTCAGACAAAGATGCTCGGCCATCATTTGCTCGTGCCATGCGTTGCCAATCCGATACTCGATTCGACAGATTAACCCAAATAGACAGCGGGATATCATTGAAGTGTTCATCAGTGCTGGCAATGATTCGCTTGCCTACAGCAGTGCTGACCAAATAAATCAGAGCCAGAGTGACAAACTGCGCATAGTAATCATTATGACTGCACTCCCCATTCATGTACTGCGCATGGGTGAATTGGATTTCAGATGCCATGATGATCTCCTTTGGATAGGTGAATTATAACAGAATGTTCCAGTATTGCAAGCATTTTTTGTTCATAAAAAAGTTCTTGACCAATTCCATTACATATAATAAAATAGTGTGGAGGATGGGAGAATGAGAGTATGAAAATAAAAAATCCCTAGCGGATTAGGCTAGGGATTGGATGGATCAGAATTCGATGATGATGCCTTGAGACTTGACATAATCCTTGCAATGTTGCCATTGATCATCAGGCAGGAAAGACTTGATATGCTTGAGAGTCTTTTCCAGCTGATTTGCGGCATAAATGATGCCTTCATCTTGCGCCAATTCTTCATATTGGCGCATGGCTGCTCTACCTTCATCCTTGCCCCAGTTTGCTTCGGCGTCCGATTGTAATGACATGGTGTATGCTCTCTTTGTTGGATCGGAAGCATTATAATACAATGCTTCCAATCTGTCAATCAATTAATCGGCACTTTCCCCATTATCAAAGGTTGTCCCCATGATATGATCGACAGCCTTTTGTGCACGGCTGGCGGCAGTGATCAGGATGTTTGGTTCATCCTTGATTTTCTTCATCCATGCCGCCAGATATGCCGCAGAATTGTCCAGCATAAACTCCGTGGTGATGCCGCACTCGCCTGCCAACATGGCCGCAGTCATTTCCGCTACCAGTTCTTCGCGGCTGTATTCATGCGAGCCGAAGCCAGTCATCTTCATCAGTTCTTCACGGTTCAGACGCTTGGCATGACCCGTGCTATGCCCCATTTCATGAAACAGAGTGACGTAATATTCACCCATATTTTCAAACATTTCCGGTGCAGGCATGGAAATTTTGTCCAGCGTAGGCGAGTAGCAGGCAGCGTCGCCACCATGTGCAATGGTAGGGGCATCCTTGTAACCATCCACCAGTTTCACGGCATCTTCAATGGGCGAAGCATCATGCGAAGCTTTCCATTCCAGTTGCTTTTGAATCTTTGGCGGAAGCTTGATACCGTCAACATCTTCGATGTTCCAGACATTGAAATAGCGGAAAATCGGAATCTTGCCCGCAGCAGGATCAGTCTTATCCTTTTCCAGCATGGAATAGAAGTAGACCGGATAATACTTGTCTTTCGCATCATCCTTGATCGTGCCACCCATTTTCTTGATCTGATTGAACGTGATATAGACCGGGACAGCATGGCCGAGCATGGAAAACAGAAACAGGTTAATGCCACGGTAGGCATGTCCCGTGATCGACATGGGCTTCAAGCCTTTGCTTGTCCACGTTTTGCGCCACGGAATCATGCCATTGGTGAGCATGGAAGTAACACGATCATTCAGATACTGCGTAACCTTGGACATGGTACGTTCTCCGTTGGAATAAATGAATTATACAGCAATGGAATAGCATTGCAAGCATTTTTTCGTTCATAAAAAAAGTTCTTGACCAATTCTATTATATGTAATAAAATAGTGTGGAGGATGGGAGAATAGAGAATCGAGTTATTGAAATTTAGAGCATAGAAAAGCCTAGCACTTTGACATGCTAGGCTTTTTTACTTTTTTACTTTTCTACTTTGGATCAGCTTTCCACAACCTCGACGCTGGCCGTGAAGCTGTCACCGAGTTCCCAGATCGCCGCAGCACGACCGCGAGTGTTCGGAGCCTTTTCCTTCTCGCCCACCTTGACGCCGAAGCCCAGACTGGTCAGCACCGAAAACTGTGCCGCGCTGAGAGTGTGACCGTTGAAACGAATCTTGCCGGACAGTTCCGCGACAGTACCCTTGATTGCCATGATTGTATTCCTCGTTTGTGTTGGTGAGTGTATTGTATTACAGGTTTTACAGAATGTCAAATCGGATGCGAAGCGACGTAGTAACATGCTGCAAGAATGATGATGAACAGGACAACATCCACCTTGGAGCCTTCACCCATGAACCATTCTGCCATACGCTTTTTCATGTTGAATTACTCTTGATTGAGCCTTAAGTGTAATGCATTTTCGATGGACATGCAACCATTTTCAATCACAAAGATGCAAGTATTTGCAGCCCGGTGAGTCCAGCTGAATCAATGCTTGCAAAGCAATATCAGCACCGATAAGCAAGCTGGAATCATCGCCAGCATATCTTGCAGCATGAGCAGCATCATAGGCAGCATAAGCAGCATTAGCAGCATCATAGGCAGCATCATAGGCAGCATAAGCAGCATAAGCAGCATAAGCAGCATCAGCAGCATCATAGGCATCATTAGCAGCATCATAGGCAGCATTAGCAGCATCCAAAGTGCCGAGTTCTTCACAATTCTTGGCAGCTTTATTCAATGCTTCAGCATGTTCAGGATTAGCATTAGCAGCATTTCGCAAAGCTATGGGCAGCACTCGACGGATTGTTTGCTCTGCTACAATTTTTGCAAATGCTTTCTGGTCAATGTTATCACTACCAAGCTGCGCAACGGCCAGCTTGCGCATGCCAGCAGCACGCGCAGCATCGCTAGACCAATCAGCATCATTCAATGCTATCTTGAAAGCTCTGACAGCATCACCAACACACGTCGGTCGGTCGCTATGCGGGAGTCCTTGAGCATAGCACACCGCAGCCTCTACGCACATCTGGCCCGGCACAGGTTGACCGATGCCATTGACCAGTCCCTGATCGACCACTGACAACAGCTTTGTGACAAATTCATTAGTGATGTTCATAGTCAGTCCTTGTGAAGATGCAATGATTGTAACAAAATTTTCTAGCTTTGCAAAGCCTTTGTGATGATTTTTTCGATAGTCTGCAAATCCGACAACCGAATGAGACTAGTATGTTTGAGAATTTCTTGCATGATGGAGAGCGATTCATCGCTGCAATGAATGGTGTATTCTGCCCATTTGCTATTCTTGTCCTCAAACGGAAAGATGCAAATTTCATGTTTTCCAGTCATACAGTCATAGACAACTTTCAGCTTTTCGGATTGATCGAGAATCAACTGCATGGTAGTTCTCCGTTGGAATAAATGTATTGTATCAGCATGATTCAATCATTGCAAGCATTATTTTTCAATATTTTTGGCGTCATGTTCTCCCATCCTCCACACTATTTTATTACATATAACACAATTGGTCAAGAATTTTTTTATGAACGTAAGCTGAATGGGGCAGGAAATTCCTGCCCCATTGTGTATCAGCTTTGGATTGTATCAGTCTGCCGTATACATGCCCTTGAAATCTTCGGGCAGATATTCCATGTTGGCAAGGTGCAGAGAATCGAAATTGTCCTCCTTCAAACTGATAGTCTTGATTTTGCTGGACTTTGGCAGCAGATTGTTCAAAGCGTTGGAAATCAGGACAGGAACGCCAGAATTGACCACCTTGTATTCGCCCGGAATGGTGACGTTCTTGCTCACCTGAATGATATTCAGCATGATGGATTCCACTGTTGGCAGACCATCTTCATTCAGCACTGGCACCATGATGCCATCCACCTTTTCAGACAGAAAGTGCACCTTCACGCCATCCGTAATGGTGACGTAGTTTCGATCATGCGCCTGTCGGTGGGCGTCATCACGATCCGTACCATCGAGAGTCTTTTGCAGACTGGCAATTTCCGTAGCCTTGCGATCATTGAAAGCCTTGTTTAGAGCTTCCATGGGCATAGCCTTCACCTTGTCTTTTTCGATCAGTTCGGGCATCACATCGGCCAGTGTCAGAGCTTCCAATGCGGCAATCTTGCGCTTGTACAGGCGCGACACGCTGAATCGACTGATAAAGGTAATGTCAGCCGTTTCGGGCGAAACACGGCCAGACTTGCTCACATAACCCTTGACAGTGGCGAAACCACCTGCATTGCTATTGCACAGCAGTTCAATAGTGGCAGCCTGCCGTGCGTTGGCAACAAACTCCACATCATTCACTTTCATCTTTACGTTAAGCATGCGTCACTCCCATTGTGTGATTCTATTATACAACAAATGTCCAGCATTGCAAGCATTATTTTTCATGGCGAATGTTATCATGCTTCCATATTCTCCCATCCTCCACACTATTTTATTATATGTAACACAATTGGTCAATAGGTTGACAAAAGAAAATTCGATGTTAACCTTATTAGAGTTTCGTCCACAATTTAACACCATCCTAACATGATTCGGGATGGTGTTAAATGATTGTTACAGAATGGTTAAATGATGGGGATTACTTGATTCCTGCCATGCTCTTGAGTTCTGCCTTGATCCTGCGGGCAGCTTCACCACGCCAGTTCATGGCATTGGCGAGGAAATAGAGAACGACGCTATTACCAGTATCAAGGTAATAGTTGTCCTTGATACTATTCAGCGTGCTCATGGCCTCCAGATAGGGGACAGCACCGAAGTACACATTCTTCCATTCACGCTTGATTTCCGCAGCGATGACATGCAGAGGACGGACAGTAGAATTCGACATGACTGTTTCCTTGTGTTGATTGGTATAAACATTATACAAGTTCTGAAACAGAATGCAAGAACTTTTTCTAACAATCTCTCGCAAAGGGTGCATTAAGTCCTAACGCATGCGTATGGTTAATCAGGCTACAGGATAACATGCATAGGGATCAGCGTATTTTCCTAGCCATTTGCGCCATTGAGACAATGCATCTGTCAAAGAATTTGCCGTTATGATAGACCATTGCAGGTGAGTAGATGGCCCACCATGATTAGTTTTCAACGCAATATGATAAGTTTGCATTAAATTTTATCTGGCCTGCCAACGATAACCCAGCCTTCACAACCATTGCCAAAAGGTTTGAACATTTCGAGGTTAGCTTCATTACATTCTGCATCAGCACTTTCGATACTATCATGTTCTACATCACTATAGTAACCATGATTCATACCACCTTCAACATTTTCAAAATATTCTACAGTATAAATCATTTTCATGTTAAATTCTTTACGGTTATTTATTGGATGATTGTAACAGAATTATACAGATTGTCAATCGCAAAGATGCAAGTATTTGCAGCCCGGTGAGTCCAGCTGAATCAATGCTTGCAGAGCAATATCAGCACTGATAAGCAAGCTGGAATCATCGCCAGCATATTTTGCAGCATTGGTGACAGCAGCATCGACAGCATCGACAGCATCGACAGCATAGACAGCAGCATAAGTAGCATAAGCAGCATAATAGGCCACATTGGCAGCAGCATAGGCAGCATTGGTAGCATCGTCAACAGCATTGGCAGCAGCATATCTAGCAGCATGAGCAGCTTCCGCAGTGCCGAGTTCTTCACAATTCTTGGCAGCTTTATTCAATGCTTCAGCATGTTCAGGATTAGCATTAGCAGCATTTCGCAAAGCTATGGGCAGCACTCGACGGATTGTTTGCTCTGCTACAATTTTTGCAAATGCTTTCTGGTCAATGTTATCACTACCAAGCTGCGCAACGGCCAGCTTGCGCATGCCAGCAGCACGCGCAGCATCGCTAGACCAATCAGCATCATTCAATGCTATCTTGAAAGCTCTGACAGCATCACCAACACACGTCGGTCGGTCGCTATGCGGGAGTCCTTGAGCATAGCACACCGCAGCCTCTACGCACATCTGGCCGGGTATTGGTTCACCAATTCCCTTAACAAGTCCTTGATCGACCACTGAAAGTAGCTTTGAAACAAATTTCTTAGTGATGTTCATAGTCAGTCCTTGTGATGAATTTACATTCTACTAAAGTCTGCAAGATGTTACAAGCTACATTTCAAACCCTTTAGCAAGGATTTCTGGGAGAGTAATCGTCCTGATTTCATCTTCTGGAATGCTTGCAATAACCTTAGCATTTTCCCAATGTTCACCAATCTGCATCCGCCGCCCTAGTTGAAGCTTACAAAAAACATGAAAATGGGGATACTCGTCCGCATCATAGTTATCTGCATCTTTGGGATGTTTGATTCCAGCTTTATCACAAGCTGAGAACAACATGGAAGGAAAAGCAAACATGTCAAATCCTCTGTTAAGTTTATCGAGTAGGCGTGCATTTACGCCTCGTGTTATTTTCTCCAATGTTTCCATTGGCTACCTTTAGTGAAGGGGATAGTAGGATTCAAACCTACCTCATGAAAACGATTCTATCAATGCTTCTACGAGTTTATTCACGTTTAGACTCATGAATCCAACATGGTTTATTTCGTTTTCACACTGCCGTATATCATTTTCAAACCATTTTTCAGGTCGCTAGCCGCTCGCGCATATCCCCACAGTCGATTCTGTTACCACTAAAGCTCTCGATTGTGTTTTACATTATATATCAAAAATGGTGGGACGGGTGGGATTCGAACCCAACGTAAGTCAGATTAAAAGTCTGGTGCCAAACCACTAGGCGACCGTCCCATGTTTTTCATTATATATCAAAAATGGTGGGACGGGTGGGATTCGAACCCAACGTAAGTCAGATTAAAAGTCTGGTGCCAAACCACTAGGCGACCGTCCCATGTTTTTCATTATACATCATGCTGATTGTCTGTCAACATGTTTTCCAAAATTGCTCGGTTATTGAGTATCCACCCACCGAAAGTCCTATCTAATCATAAAGTCTCGCACTTTACAACCGTCGCCTCAACGGCTTTTGAATTATCCTAGACTTAACGTGATCTAGTTCACTGATCTTAGAGATGTTCTTCTAAGAGACTTATTGGAGCCGTATTGTGGAATTGCACCACCTATATGCTTAGAGGAACCCTCATCACACTTTTATTGATTAATACTTGCTATCTAGCAAGATGATACGACATTAAAGGGTGATGCAGCACTCAGTTAATATTTTATAAGCCTGCATCCTAGATCATATGTCATTTCTTTTGAGTATAAACATCTGTTGTTTAAAACAGTACTCTACTTGAAACGTGCCATTATAATCTACTTTAAATCAAAGTGTACTACCAATCGTTTTCACGATAGAATGGATCAGTGTAAGGAGTAACCCATTCCCATTCATCAAATTCAACTTCTGTTACATTTTTCATAATCGGTTCATAACGAACAGAAACCAATTTCTCACCATTCCATGCATATGCCAACTGTGTATGATTGAATCGAATGTCCACATGGAGAACATTACAATTTTGTGATTCATAGGCATCACACAATGCAGATATTTTTTGATCAATTCATCTTCTGACATATGCTTACCTCATTATATATCGGTTTCGTAACCATCGGCCAGCCCTTCTCACGATTCCGGGTTAATCTGGTCTAACAATTACCACTCGCTTCTCTAATCGTGACCTTCCCCCATTATCCACCGAAAGTTTTTGGGGTTGTGTTAAACAGTTCAGCTATTCAACATTTCAGCAATTGTCTTTGCGACTTGCAAACGCTTTTCCCACGGAATTTGTTCAGACAATTCCACGTATGCATCAGCGTTCGATTCATCTACAACATAAGTAGGAAGATTGTCCAATTCATGTTCTACTCAGAAAGACATTTGAACATCCTTTGAAGTTGTTTTACATTATACATGATGCTGAAACTTTGTCAACATCTTTTTTTGAAAGAGTCCAGCGGATCATGCTGGGATAAAGCTTCTCAATAGTTCGGATAATGTCCTATCCTATCCAGTGTCTCTTAGCACTGTCACAGTCCTCGGTCATTGGCTTCTAAGCGTTAGCTCCACCATGCTGTTACCAGCGTATACCGCAATCGCATAAGGATCATATGACATTCGTTCAAAAATGTATGCGATTAACATTTCGAACTTAGTTGTCTGTTATTCCATTGCCGTACTATGGCAGACAACAGCCTCTCGGCTCCATTACCTATCACTGTCAGAGTGTCCATCATGTTGTTCATACCTGTACCATTACTGGCCTTTGGTTATGACACGATTCTGTTTCCTCCTAAAATGATTCAGTAACAACTACATTATACATATTCCAACAGAACTGTCAATTACTTTGTAAGCAGCAATACGGGAGTTGTATGTTTGGTCAGATGAACCTTGAAAACTCCCCAGTGATATTCAGGATAACACCTTTCCATTTCCAGTACCGCAGATCGTGCCTCATCTTCATTGAACGTGGCATGAATACCGTATTGCTGCCATACATCACCACTGGCACGGAATGGATCAAAAATTTCGCGGTTACGTCCACGATATTCAAACTGTGAACCGTCTCCTGAATTATCCCAAGACTTTCCATCCCATCCGTTTTTGATAGTGGAAGGATGAACATGCTTGATTACATAAACTGTAATGTCGCCATCTTTGCGCATGGAATCATCTCCGATGAACTGTGGCAAGCATTGTATAACGAATTAAGAATTGTTTTCGGAATAGTGGGGATCGCACCCACGAGGACCATATCCAGCGCACTAAATATGGTCGGTAAAGATTACTCTACCACACTATGTCTCTGTTGCATAGCCGCTATACTTCACGGTGATTTTTAGCACCTTCCGCGTATATTCCGAAATCTTTTTACGCTGCAAGCGCCAGCTTGATAGCAGCCTTCGCAGCATTGAAATCATTGGCAACCGTGCGAGTCTGATTCAGATGAATGACATACTGTTCATTCACCGTATCCTTGTAAACGTGGCCCACGTTCGGACTCTGTGCACCAACCAGCTGACCAGCCTTCACAATGTTGTAGTAAAACTGACCTTCAGCACGATTCAGAGTGAAGCCAGTACCCTTGACAACGGAAGCAGGAAACTTGTTCATGATGAATTCCTTTGTGAGTGTGCAATGATTGTAACAGAATGTTTCAGCTTGTCAAGTATGATGAAACTGCTTTAAGTACCTTTCCACCTGTCCCACAAATTTAGACAGTTTCTCCGGCAAGAGCGAACGATTATAGGCTGTACATTGCCGTGCCAATTCCTTTATCGTTCCTATAGTTTCTATAATTAAATGGTCCGGTACTTAAAGCAGTCTCCTTGACTTGTGTAACTAGTGTAACAGAATGTTTCAGCTTGTCAAGACTTTTTTATTCGCGATTGAGATGCTTGACAAGTGATTCAGCTCCCATTTGTTCTATAACTCGGGCTAGCGCATGACCTTCGGGATCATAGATGACATATTCACCAAAATCATCATCCAGAACATCAGGCTCGTATATCCAATAATATTTCATGGTTGTCTCTGTTGTCAAGTGTTATTTTAATTTTTGTTCAACAAAAGTAGAATCTCTTTCAATTCACTCGGATTGTTTGGGTCAGCATCACGCCAACCACTTAATCCAGCATCTTCTGGTTCTATACCCATTCGATATCGACGCTCCAGTCTGTTACGTACTTGCAACACGACTTTGTTGTTCCACGTAACACGGACTGAAAGTTCAGCCACTTCACATTTATGAATGAAAGGTGGATACTTGGTAGCAACGATGTTGTCAACCTTCTACGATGTTAAGAGTACGCTGATTCTTCTGTGCCATCTTCATGATATGACGACAGTGACCGATCATATGTACAATCTTATCACGGCGAGTTGCAGGAATCTTTCCACCATTGTGAAGCAAATGATTGAAAGCTCTCTCACTTACACGTTCCGCATGAGCCGCAAAATTGTAAACCATGATCGTGCTCCAATCAAGTTGTGTTGGTGCTATTGTAACAGAATGGATGTAGTTGTCAAGTTAGAGTATACTCGACGCCTTCAAACGTAATCATCCGTCCTGCATACGGTTTAGCTTCGATTTCGGTATCTTTGCTTTTCTTATATTCTGTTACAAGATGAAAAGAATTTGTGCAAAACATCCCATTATCAGGCCGTTTCCTACAGGTTGGACACCAATTATGAAAGCTCGAAATATTTGCAGGTTTATTCTGTTCAGAATTAAGAACAGAATCCAACACTTTCAATATGTTTTCATGCATTTTAGCTTTGTATTCTTCTCCATTAAGATGTTCCACTTTTTGACGATCATAATGATAATCGCGAACATCTTTCAGAGTTTTATATTTGTTATAATGCATTATCTTAACCTATTCGATTAATCAATTGTACAATATCAATCGCAAAGATGCAAGTATTTGCAGCCCGGAGAACCCAGCTGAATCAATGCTTGCAAAGCAATATCAGCACCGATAAGCAAGATGGAATCATCGCCAGCATATCTTGCAGCATAGGCAGCATTGGCAGCACCATTGATGGCATCATAGCCAGCATAGGCCGCATTGGCAACAAAATAAGCAACATCATCGACAGCATAAGCAGCATCATCATAGGCAGCATTAGCAGCATCCAAAGTGCCGAGTTCTTCACAATTCTTGGCAGCTTTATTCAATGCTTCAGCATGTTCAGGATTAGCATTAGCAGCATTTCGCAAAGCTATGGGCAGCACTCGACGGATTGTTTGCTCTGCTACAATTTTTGCAAATGCTTTCTGGTCAATGTTATCACTACCAAGCTGCGCAACGGCCAGCTTGCGCATGCCAGCAGCACGCGCAGCATCGCTAGACCAATCAGCATCATTCAATGCTATCTTGAAAGCTCTGACAGCATCACCAACACACGTCGGTCGGTCGCTATGCGGGAGTCCTTGAGCATAGCACACCGCAGCCTCTACGCACATCTGGCCCGGCACAGGTTGACCGATGCCATTGACCAGTCCCTGATCGACCACTGACAACAGCTTTGTGACAAATTCATTAGTGATGTTCATAGCTATGAGCCTTTTGACGAGCAATGGAAAGGAGTTGAGAACTATACTTTACCATTTTCTTCCGGGCAATGATAGTCTGCTTCGGAGACAATGTTCCAGTACGATTCAGCTGGGCAGCAAAACTCATGAGAATGGAGCCATCACAACCATTGAAACCGATGCCGTTATCTTCAATGGTTCCACCTTGCGCGACTTCGTTATCAGTCTGTCCAGCATTGATAGCAAGGATAGCACGATACAGCCAGCTATCATTACATTCAAGCATGGCACGAATACTAGCCTTGGTATGAACCGTGCCGTTGATGACAACCTGATCTACCTTTGCCATGATGGATACTCCCGTTGGATTGGGAGTATTATAACAAAAGTGATTAAGCTGTCAAGCACCGTTTCTTGCGAGGACGTACATATTTTACCGTTGATTTTAAACGTTTAGTGTCGAATTTGACAGTCAACCTATCACCATGTTTTATGTCGTGTTTACGAGAAATTTCTTCGATTTCTTTTGTAGTATCCTCAAACAGCTTGCAAACTTGCGCAGATGTATAACCTTCCCAACGCTTTGTTGCACGCAAGTAACCTTTACTGATCCATTTGAAAGCTCGCTCAAGCGCCGACAATGCTTGCGGCAATGTATCAATGAGCAATGCAGAATTGAGTGATTCCTTGAGTTTGTCCATTTGACGATAATAATGAGAAACCAATTCACCACAGATTGGTTCATCACAGTCTGATATTACCCATTTACTTTGCTCACCAAGAAACAGGTTAATATCAGCAAACATAACTCCATGAACACCACGCCAATCATTTTTAAATGCTGACCAGTCACCATTAACACGGATGAAATAGATAGCTCCAAAAGCCATCATTTCATGTTCGATATTAGGCAGATCATCAGGATGATGCTCAAACGCATCATGACATACAACATGCTCAGAATGACATGGATCGAAAGTTGGCATGTTGGTTAATTTCCAACCACTATTACCAAAATTCGTTGCTTCAATATTAGCGTCAATATAAGTGAACTCGCGAATAACTACAGTCATGATGGCTACTCATGTCTAAGATGGAATCATTGTAATGCAATTGGTAGAAAAGTCAAGTACGCTGCAACAAAAAACCTGCCAGAGACTACTTTAGCAGGTTAATTATGTTCAGTTTTTCAATGTCTTACATGAACCCCAACACTGCACCCAAAGGCGGGATGAAAATACCAATGATGCGCAAGACAAACATGATCGACATATGGGCAAGATCGACCGGCATACCCATATGAACCACCTTGACAATATTTGCAACCCATCCAACGATACTCAGAATCCAGACAATGAGAATGGTCAGTTCAGTGATAGTAAAGCCAAGCTGCTTGCTACGCATAGTTATAATCCTCTGATAGGGTATGATGGCATTATATTACTATTTTCGCGATCTGACAAGTATTTTTAGATACCTGCCAAAGTTTCCAGATAAGTAATGTATTCATCGAGTTCGCGTAAATCATACGCCAACCATGCGCGATCATATTAACTTCTTCCTCGCCTGCACTATGACCACGTTCATAGGCATTACTCATGATGAAACTGCGCAGCTTTTCATTCTTGATATTTGCCAATGCTTCGTCCATTGTCATGCTCACGATGGAATCCTCTTTGAGTGTTTTTCTCTGCGACGATAATCATTCTTCCGGTCACGATGAACAACAGGCTTATTGAACTTGCCTGAATGTTTTGCGACAGGATTGTTGATTTTCGTTTTCATGATGATATTGTAACATAATTGATTGGAATTATCAATAACTATTTACCCTAACGTGCACACAATTAGAATCATAGCTATATGCAACCTCAATCACTTTGTAGGAACGACATTTCAAAAAAATTTTTTCATCCACACGAGGAATGGGATTATTTTCAGTGTCTCCAATTTCAGTACGCATTTGAGTTTCATTATCGAAAATGATCAGTTGCATTACCATGTCCTCATATTTGATTGCATATTGTAACAGAATTGAGCAGAATGTCAATCAGGTTCGGAAATATAAATCATTTCGTTATAGGATTCTTTCCAAGGCTTCCAGTTGAAGCCCTCTGGCAGCTTTCGACCACGGGGAACACACATGTAATCATTGCCAATAGTATACACAGGAATCTTATACTTCGAAGGCTGATACCGAGTCTCGCGAACATCCGCAATATCCCAACCAAGCATGAATCCAATGCGTTCAGCATCAGTACGCTTTGTTACGTTCATACCATGCTCCATAGTGAGCCATCATTATATCATGAATCAATTCCATTGCAACCATCAAGTTTAAACTGGTTCACGCCATCATGCTTCCATCCTCCACACTATTTTACTACATGTAATGAAATTGATCAAGAAATAACTCTAACATTTTGAGTGCTAGAGTCGATTTCTTTAAGACTATTCAGGATTATTTCAGTTTGCGATGTCTATGATGGTCAACTACTTCGATAGTGTCGCATTCATGAGGAATGACGAAAGCTGTGAACAGCGATCCATCACCCGAGGATGGACGATTGTTCAATGCTGAAACGAGGGTGGAATTAGCAAACCCTAATGGGATAGCATTGACATTGATTTCAGCATGTAGTCCATCATCCAAGTAACGACCCCATGCTGAACCACATTCACAATATCGGCCATCTCTGGTCAGTTTTACCACATCATGACACTTCGGGCACAGAATGAGCTTCATTATTAGAACGGCTCAAAGTGTCGAAGAGTGAGACGGTGCATCCATTCTCGTCCCCAATCATAAGCGTTCGACAGAGAACCTTCATTGAATCCCGTAGTATAGGTCAAACGGAACTCACGAACACCAAGAATAAATGCTTTAATATTCTTAAACATATGATTATCCTAGATTGAATTAAGTCCTAACGCTTGCGTATGGTTATGGATTGAACGGCTTGTAGTACCGTTCATAATTGCGGATAGGGCTACTATGATCAGTGAAGGAATTCTTGTAGATGACAGGTTCGTCCACAGCCTTCTTAGCGCTAATAAACGCAGACATATCACAATCTTCTTCCAAGTAAACCGTAGCACCCTTGGTATAACTATAGGACGAAATAGTATCCAACAGTCCCAAGGACTCCAATTCTTTATGCTTTACAGCCAACCAACCATGACCGGGATCATTGTGGAAAACATAAACTTTGTGAGGATAACTGTTACCTTTTACAGCTTCGCCATAGATGAACATGATAGGTTCTCGATAGTTAAAGGGTTAAATGTTGAAGTGCAAACATTGTAACACAATGCAATAGACTGTCAAGTACTTTTTATTTTTGTATCAATCACAAAGATACAAGAATTTGCAACCCGGAGAATCCAGCTGAATCAATGCTTGCAGGGCAATATCAGCACTGATAAGCAAATTGGAATCATCGCCAGCATATCTTGCAGCATTGGTGACAGCAGCATCGACAGCATCGACAGCAGCATCGACAGCATCGACAGCATCGACAGCATAGACAGCAGCATGAGTAGCATAAGCAGCATAATAGGCCACATTGGCAGCAGCATTGGTAGCATTGGTAGCATCGTCAACAGCATTGGCAGCAGCATATCTAGCAGCATGAGCAGCTTCCGCAGTGCCGAGTTCTTCACAATTCTTGGCAGCTTTATTCAATGCTTCAGCATGTTCAGGATTAGCATTAGCAGCATTTCGCAAAGCTATGGGCAGCACTCGACGGATTGTTTGCTCTGCTACAATTTTTGCAAATGCTTTCTGGTCAATGTTATCACTACCAAGCTGCGCAACGGCCAGCTTGCGCATGCCAGCAGCACGCGCAGCATCGCTAGACCAATCAGCATCATTCAATGCTATCTTGAAAGCTCTGACAGCATCACCAACACACGTCGGTCGGTCGCTATGCGGGAGTCCTTGAGCATAGCACACCGCAGCCTCTACACACATCTGGCCCGGAACTGGTTTTCCTTTGCCCTTGACCAGTCCTTGATCGACCACTGAAAGCAGCTTTGTTACAAATTTCTTAGTGATGTTCATAGCTAGCTCTATATAGAAAAGATGAATTAATTTTTAATTAAATACTTCTTGCGGATGACTTTCTCAATTCCCGGATTGATTTTCAATACGTGAGGCATCATGATACGTCTAATGTAATTTCGTGTCAAGTCTAGTTCTTCATTGTACGGATCGTCAACAGCTGATAGTGCATGTTGACTAGCATAGTCTTTAATTTCAGCTTTAGTCGTGAGAAGCAAAGGTCGAAGCAACTTACACTCTTTACCCTGAAAAGAAATGGTCTGTGATGGTTGAATGAGCTTTCCTTCACCATGCATAGAAGAAAACACCCAAGTCTCTACAGCATCGTTCAAATGATGCGCAGTCAGTACAATATTCCCTTCAACAGAATAGAGAAAGCGATAACGTTCCCTACGCCAATAATCTTCCAAAGATTGTTTAGGCTTTCGTTGATTCTGAATGTTGCCAATGATGATAGGCATATTCAATTGTTTAGCTTTCTCAATACATGCATCAGCAATGGCATCAGAGTATTGACAACCATGATGGAAATGACACAGTGTAACATTTTTATGACGGCGCAAAAAATATGCCAATGCTAGACTATCAACGCCACCTGAAAAGCCTAACTTGACTGGAACGCCATGAGGAATTTTTTGGTTGAGAATTAGCATTAATATTTTGATTCTTCAATTCTTCGACAGTTGGTACATATTACTCTAGCTTGCTTAAGGATTGCAATATAATCATCACTCCAATGAGTTTTATTATATTTCTTCCATTTCAATCTTTCTTCTGTAGAAAGATATTTAGGGAATATCAAACATAAATCGAGAGTGCTATCATCATATCCACAAGTCTCGCATGAAAATTTCTTCAAGAATTCAAACTTTCGTCGTCTATTTTTACGCCACAGTTCAGTATTTCCTTTAATTTTATTATTAAATCCAGACTTATGCTTCATTATTCGGTGTGCTTTGTTGTGGCAAATTGTACACACTAATACACATTTGTCCAACTCATTCTTAACTGATTCCAAAGAATTCATCTTTTTTACTGATAATGCAAAATCTTTATGTTCAGGTTCAAGATGGTGAAAATCATAACAAGCATTATGAAAGTTTCTATCACATCCTTGACATTTTCCTCCCATGTAGGTTACATATTCATCTTTTAATCTACGCTGCATAGTTTGAGCTTTCGTACTTTCGCAAGATTTGCAATAGGGTGATAATGTATCTCTATCGACTCTTTTTCTGAAATTATCAATGTCTAGCAATTCATTGCATAATAAACATTCTTTTTTATTATTAGCAATTATTGATCTAGTTCGCTGTCCCGGCTTACCTTGAGTAGTTAACCCATACTTGTTTAGCCAATGTCTAACTGCAGTTTTTGACTTACCAGTTAAATTTGCTATATCAGCAATGCTTTTCCATCAGTTACCCATTTTTCCAATTCAGTTTGTTCCATAAAAAATACTCCACAATCTTAGTGTAGAGTATTTATACGAATAAACCAACTGTGTCAACGTAGTCAATAAATGGCTTGGTAGGGGCAACTGGATTCGAACCAGTGACCAAGCGATTATGAGTCGCTTGCTCTACCAACTGAGCTATACCCCCATAGAACTTAAGCATCTTACCTTATTTAGCCTTAATGTCAAGGCTTGACAATGTAACAGTTTTGCCAATCTTTGCAGTTCGCAAAGTAGCAGTATCTAGTGAGAATCGAAGATAGATGGAGACTGATCCATCTTCTTCAACAATCTTGTCATCAATTGTAATGACTGCACCCATCGTAGCATAAATTTCATAATCATCTTCAATTAAGAAACGACGAATCAACTTATCCAATGCATGTCTGATATGACCATCTGTCCACATTTTAGCATAAGGATTGTATTGCTTAATCAATTCAACAAGATTAAGGTAATCATCTTCATTATAGATGATGTTCTTTGTCACAGATTCTGAATTATGAATAGCATCAAATTGTTCTTTGGAAATTGTATTACCTTCGTTATCTTTCCAATATTCATTACCTTGATTATCTCGATAATGGATCACATATCCATCAGAGTCATATTCATACCAAGACTCTTCTTCATTATTGTTTTTGTGATGAACCAGATTCCCTTTAGAATCGAATTCATCCCAATATTCATAACCTGTGCTATTTCGAAAGTGAATTAAGTTTCCATTGGAGTCATAATCATACCAATTTTCTACAATACTGTTTTGGTAGTACTTAAGATTTCCATGAGTATCATACCAAGATTCTTCGGAATCTTGCAGAATAACGGTATACTTATTTGTATCACGATTATGAGTGTAAAGGTTAGGCACCATGCTTATTCTCTGATTAATTTTATGATCTTGTGGAAACCTTTGCAGATAAACTACAAAGGCGTGAGTCACTATGACTCAACTTCATACGCTAGTCTAGTGTATGTCCATAGCCAATGTCAATAAATTATTTAACAGATTACTTTGAAAAAATTGATACAACACTTTTTTGTCTCTGTACCAGTTGCAGAATCTCAGCTTTAGTATAACCACGCAACTGCGGCTCGGGAATACTGTATCCATCACTCACTTCACAATGGATAAGAGCAAAGGTGCGACCATGCTCTGCAATCATGTAAGTAGCATTGCCGTCACCTTGTGGAAAATACACAGTTTCACCTGTATTCTTTCCAGTATACCCCAATTCAATCAGCTTCGCCTTCATGTCATCGAAGTACTTATTATCGACTGCATTCCAATCGAAATTAGAATCAGACCAATCATATTCCGGTGCATCAATGGGTGAATTGTAGACTTTCATTTAAACATTTCCATTCTAGTGTCGGATTTCTTCATATTCCGGTACAACGTAGACAAGTATTCCAAAGCTTTACTACTCTGTTTGCAAAATGAAAAAGGTTAAGTGTGTAGGATTCGAACCTACCCTAGCCGCCCGGTTTCACCATCATACTTTGGTCTGGAATCCGTTTCAATGATTACTCGGGGCTGCTGTGCCAGCCAATACACTTCCACAAAGACAGATCAACAGGTTCCAGCCTATATCACCATCCCCCTAAACTTTTTTCAGTCTTCACTTTCATCATTAAAGAAAGTATCATCCGAACCAAACTCAATGCTAGTTTCATTTGCTTTAACTACAGTCAATTCTTTAGTTGAAATCAATTTGACACCGTAAATAGCATCGCCATTATTGTTTTCAAAAATTAAAATCGCAGTGCAAAATTTATGTTAAGAATATTATAAATCTTGCACCACTTCAAACCTTTCATTTGTGGATTCGAACCACTCATGGAGCTACCATGCATCCTTTACTACTCGGTTTGCAAAAAATAAATCATTTACTTCAATTCTCGGAATTTACCATCAATGATGACGCCTTCAACTTCACCGTTATATTCGGCAGTAACGTAGAATGGTGGAATTTCTTTGGCAGTATTCTTAGAATTGATAGCCTTAACAGACGACATTGCAGCAGCTTTGGTTTCAAAATACTTTTCGAGACATTCTACACCTGACCAACTATCATGTTCAACCTCCATAACTTTATGGCGAGTTACGATAGATTCAGAAGTGTATTTCATTTAAACATTTCCTTTCTAGTGTCGGATTTCTTCATGTCTCGGTACAACGTAGACAAGTATTCCAAAGCCTTTTCATAAGACCATGCATGCGTCCAGTTTTCATCAGTAGACACTTTGACTTTACCTTCATCATATATCGTGTCTTGAGTAATGATACCACGGTATTCACAGAAAGACCAGTCAATATTGATAACATGTTTGCGCCATCCCATCATGATAACGCCAAATTCAGTCTGAATCAAAAACCACGGCCCATTGTATGGATCATACTGATTTGTGATAGCGCGAGTAAGGATAATTTTGAAACCGGCCATCTTGAACAGACTTTCAGCAACATCACGATTAAATTCATTATGCATGAATATTGATCCTTAAGCAAAATTGTGGAAAAATGCAGTTACTGTGCAGTCAGGATAAGCATTTTCACACTGCTCCCGTGCATGTTCGCTATCATCTGCCATGCATACGAAATATTCCATGTCATTGCCGGAGAGCGGAGCATCTGCAAAGGTATATTCAACGATAATTTTCTGGAACATGGTATTTCCTCGTTTAGAATTTGGAATTACTGAATTTCACTCATTCTAGAGTTTCGTTGAAAAATCTTATTCAAAGAGAAGAAGTGGACACTGTTAATTCAGTCTATACTACCCTTACAAGATAGTCAAGTGCGCTGACTTCCGGTTAATTCCGGTATCGAAATCACCCTTAAGAGATGATTGCCCACATAAACATGAAATTTGCATAATTGTGGTGTCTAGCCTGCCCACGCTATAGGCGCTATCCTACAGTTCTAAGCCCATACGCTCGGTCACTCGTACTGACCATTCTGTTCTGCATGGGTGCAAGTATCGTTTAAGACACCACATTTATGTAAACTGTGTTAAACATTATCCATATCGAGTAGGCGTGTTGTCAACATCGACGCCTCGTGTTAATTATCCATTATCCATCCTAGACAATGATTCTTTAGCGCCGAGAATGACAGGATTCGAACCTGTATGTTTCCATTTTTAATCAATGGTTCCCGATCCCCATCCGGGCACACTCCCACAGTCTTTTCTGTTACCGCTAAAGCTCTCGATTTTTTACGTAACTGCAATCAATTTTACAGCTTCTTCCGTTGACACAAGAATCCAATTATCTTCATCAGTGTAGTATGGAGATACGGCCACCATATCATCCAAATACAAAATATCCTCGTACATTCCTTCATCAGTAGATTTCTCACCATGGGAAAGTCGATAACTGGCTTCCCATCCTGATCCATCAACTGATACCGTGAATCCATTTGCAAAGGTTTGAACAATTTTCAGGATTAATTCGCTCTGAAAGTATTTATATTATACACATTGCAACTTAATGTTAGTTGACTATTCCACCAATGCCCACAATTCTTTCATTTTATTCAAAGCATCAATTTCATTCTGAACAGCATCATCACTATCGAAAACAAAAGTCTGTTCAGTAATGTCTACATCAGGAATGAGACAATAATCAGTATCGAGATTGTCATCGCGAAATTTAGGCAAATTGTCATCATCCATCCAAGAACTATCATAGCACTTCATATCCCATTGTGACAACTTGACGACATACGTCACACGTTCATCGCCATGCTCCACATTAGGTTTCAAGCCATTTTCGGGCGTACATTTCCGATATCTAGCGAAGATGAATGGAATCTTTTTATATTGAAGTTTCATGAGTTAGAATAGTGTATCAATCACCCAAAGCATTCTCGCACGATTCAATCGTGGTTGCAAGTGCCTGCGCATAGGCAGACGTAGTTACATCCACGCCAGCACAATACTGCGCTAGAACCAAAGACTCAACGGCATCCATTGCAGCCGCCAATTCAAGATTCTCTTTGCCATGATAAAGGTTTGATGTAATCTTGGCACTTTCACCTTCACCAGTCAACATGACATGACAGTTGAACGGAAGATCAATGATGATTTGCTTAATCATATGTCACCCTAGAGTATGGTTGAGAATTTTTCCACATTTCCACAGTACAGTTGCTGCAATAGCCTGAATATGGATTGCGCCAGTATACTGTATCGTCCACTACCTTGACAAGTACATAGGTAGAATTGCGCCATTTGATTCCAGCAGGTAACGCTGCAATAGTCATTTTAATTTTTAACCGTTTGGATAGTTAATGGAATTATCGTAGCACTCTGCAAGGAAACTGTCAAGAGTTGCCTGATTATCTTCCCAGAATTCTAACCTAGCTGCTTTTCGGATCATGGCATAAATCTGAGTGATTCGTTTGTCATGATGAAATCCTTGTCGCACAATTCGCTTAAAAAGCCAGTATGCAATTCGATATTCCCATTTGGTTAGATACTTGTTCATTAGAATTATCCTATGATAAATTCCGCCCATTGTTGTCAATGGGCGGAATTTATATCATTACACAGTAACTGCGGGATCAGTCTGTTCCACACTATCAAAGCTGATAAACTCATTACTGGTCAGGTTGAGAACATCCGCAGGCTTACCCTTGCCAGATGCCGTAGGAATCTTCTGGTCAGACTTCGTAATCAGACCAAGCTGCACCAGATTGGACAGATGACCCGCATTCAGCTTGTGACCGTTGGCAGTGATATTCTGGGCCAGCAGCGCCTTGACAGAACCCGTGAAATTCTTACTCATATTCAATCCTCTTTTTAGGTTAAAGTTATCTGGAAAATTCCAGCGTGTTTATATTATACTTCAATTTTGAAATATTGCAACTACTTCTTTTTTGACTTGTTCAGCTTTCAGTTACTTTCGCAAACCTTTGAAGATGGAGTAGTATACATTGGCCGTCGCTTTAGCCAATCCCAATTCTTTATCAAAACGTTCCAATGTCGAAGCTCGCGTGCGACCATTGGCAACATCTTCCGCATGAATAGCCATAGCACGCTGATAACGACTTCCACTATTCTTCGTTCGTGGAGTCTTGGTCTTTTCTACCGTATCAGTAAGAATTTCCGTGTTAGGTTCAGAATTGTCATCATCAGTTTCTGTAACGAGGACAATGGGATTGTATTTAAGAATGGTCGGAACTGGAGTGCCATCAGGACTATCCAACCATTCTTTGTAAGCTTCGGCTTGCTCAGTCATTGTCTGATAATGAGCATTATCCCATGTTCGATTCAATTCAAAAGTTTGATCAAGATGGAGCATATAATGCAACGTCCGATCCAGAATGAATGGAGACAGTTCCGAGTATTGTACATCTACATCAGGATACAATCGTCGCAATTGTGCAAGGACAGACTTTTCTTTTGCAGCTTCTGCATTTTCTGCATAAGGCTCAATTTCAAACCATTCATCAGGAGCAATCAATTCACACATCATCTTTATCCTTGAAATATTTTTTCATTTTCTTGTCATACAAACAGATTACCCACCATCGCAGTATATCAATCAATGCGCATCCTGCAACAATCATCGCAAACAATACGATAATGGATAGTGAATCATTCATCACTCACCATCCCGAGTTTCATAATCAAAATTGTCAATGATATTCAGATTTTTCTGAATATCAGACAACATGAAGAACATGTAAGAAGTTGGCAATGCCAACTTCTTCAATGCATGGAGGGTGTTCATTACTTCTTTAAATTTGGAATAAGTAATATGAACCTTGACTTCATTTTTCATTTTTAAATTACCTTGAGAGTAGAATTGATATCGCGTACAAACCCACTGGTATCAAACCGGGCTTTACCTTTGGGAAACAATGCCACGATATGACCATGCTTAGGGTCTTTAAAACGTACATCAGACTTGTCACCATCAATGACCGGATAACCAGACCAGAATTTAGGCTTAGGTTCTTTACGCTTCACTCGCAATACTACTGCAAGGTTATAACCCTGCGCAAGAGCTTTCCAAGCATCGGCATCATTATTTTCAGCAACAGAAAAAGTCAAATGATAATTCTTAAGCTGCAAGGCTTTAGTGCGACCGAGGACTTTTGTATAATCATAAAATTTTACAGTATTGAAGGCTTCCATCAGCGACGGATACTCTTTACCATTGCGAACGCACTTCATCTTTTCCCAAGGAATATCCGACGTGCCATTCAATCGAACAGCAGGGATGAAATTGTCGCGCTTAGCTTTGCGAATCAGCTTTTCAATATCTTTAACCAATTGAACCATGAATGACTCACGATGTTCAAAGAACCATTTAGTTTTATTGATTCGAGCATTTTGAGTTTTGGAATAGATACCACGGCCAGCAGTGTACAAACATGCCAACCTGCAACCTGCCGTAGCTTTAGGGCAGACTTCATGACCTGAAATACTGTTAGGAGCCAAATAGAGCACGCCAGTCAGCACGCCAAGTTTCTTACCCTTGACAGTCTTTGCATCAGCGTTCACGGCCAGCAACTTGTTGACAGTCTTAAACATTATTTAATTCCTTGAAGCGATGGTGTAAAGGATAGCAGATGTTGTAAGCCTGTCAAGCACTATCGACAACATTGATTCATGATGGCATCCGTGATGATCAGCTTGAATCGCGGTTTATTGTTGCGTAGAGCCACAATAGAAAACTTTTGAAGATTACTCGATCCCTGTGAAGTCCTAGCAATGGTTTTCACAAAATCTATCACTTCTTTGGGAAACGGCATTCTACGATCTTTTTGTTGATTGCAGCTAGGACAAGCAAAGACAGAATTGCCGCCTTTCGAAAATCCCATCACACGAGGAAACAAATGATCGCGAGTCCTTTCTGTCATAAGACGGCGACAGTAAAAACATTTTCCGTGTTGTGACCTGAGTAATGCTTCCAATTCAACAGTCTTATATTCAGAATTGCGAAGTTTGATAATAGGTTTGAATTTATTCATTAGGATTCAGTAAAGAGGAATAGTTTTGAAAAGAGTAGATTCATCTCGGTCAAACTGAATTTGAATGCTATCAGCATTTGAGAATTTTTCAACTTTGTAAACATTAATGACAAAACCATGCTTTGCCAACTCTTTGCGCATAGGAGAAGTAAACCATGCTTCCAATTTACCTAATGTATTAAAAGCGAAAAAATGACAAGAATTTGAGCAAAATCTTGGCATCGGATGAAATCCATGATCAAATGCAAAGTTTTTCATTTGATCCCATTTATCGCTGATAAAATATTGATAAGGGCCATACCCTTCAACATTTTCAACTCGATAGCACGTTTTCATGAATGAATTGTACTCAAGTTAGTCTGAATGGTAGATAAAAGAAACCCATCTTTCTATGGGCTTTAGAAGAATTAGCATCACCGCTTTCTTGCGCATGCTATCTGACTACCTTTGCGGTACGGCTCACTTTATAGATAGTGAGTTATCAGCTACTAGAATATTGGAGCAGCCATCAGGACTTCCACCTAATATTCAGAAGGGGATTCTGAATAACTAATGACATAACTGCATAACTGTATTTAGTATCTTACACCATTTTCTTACATTGTCAAGTCTTAATTCGATGCCAGTGTATTCCCAACATCACAATCAGCGTTCTTCCAACGGTAGAACATATGATGACCGACTTTCGCCACCAATTTATAATTCTTATTCTTAGCCCAATAAGGATGAACTGTATCATTATGATAATGCGTGACATTATTCATCTTGGCATCATCTTTGTATCTATTCTTCATTGCAATTTTGGCAACGATAAGTGATTCTTTCCAAGCCTTTGAATAATAATTAATATCTCGCGATCCACCTGTACAAACCCATGAGAATGAACACTGATACTTGATAATATTTCCATGAGCATCACGATTAGCTTGGAAAATAACATCGCATATTGATTCGGGAAAATGGGGAGAACGAGTCCGTTCAATGACCACTTTAGCGACCATCATCTTTCCCTGAAAAGACTCGCCCCGAGCTTCCCAATAAATGTTCTGTGCCATACAATCAATAGATGCATGATCAATGACAGGAGTTTCAACGGGATCAGGAATATGTAATTTAATTTTAATCCAGCGTTGCGGAATCATGGAAGAAACTGCACAAGCCATTAAAATAGTAAAAAATATGACTGATACTGTAGCTAGAGCGTTTAGAAAAGCTTTCATAATGATTGCCTTGAGTTAACGTTCAAAGCATCATTATATTACATCTGTAACGGAATGTCAATCACAAAGATGCAAGAATTTGCAACCCGGTGAGTCAAGCTGAATCAATGCTTGCAATGCAATGTCAGCACTGATAAGCAAGATGGAATCATCGCCAGCATATCTTGCAGCATAGGCAGCATGAGCAGCATCATAGGCAGCATAAGCAGCATTAGCAGCATCATAGGCAGCATAAGCAGCATAAGCAGCATCAGCAGCATAAGCAGCATCATAGGCATCATTAGCAGCATCATAGGCAGCATTAGCAGCATCCAAAGTGCCGAGTTCTTCACAATTCTTGGCAGCTTTATTCAATGCTTCAGCATGTTCAGGATTAGCATTAGCAGCATTTCGCAAAGCTATGGGCAGCACTCGACGGATTGTTTGCTCTGCTACAATTTTTGCAAATGCTTTCTGGTCAATGTTATCACTACCAAGCTGCGCAACGGCCAGCTTGCGCATGCCAGCAGCACGCGCAGCATCGCTAGACCAATCAGCATCATTCAATGCTATCTTGAAAGCTCTGACAGCATCACCAACACACGTCGGTCGGTCGCTATGCGGGAGTCCTTGAGCATAGCACACCGCAGCCTCTACGCACATCTGGCCCGGCACAGGTTGACCGATGCCATTGACCAGTCCCTGATCGACCACTGACAACAGCTTTGAAACAAATTTCTTAGTGATTTTCATGATTGATCCTTGATTCTTATGGAATATAATTATCCTACATCATTAGAATTGAGTCAACTACAATCGAACTTTCCATTCATCACTAACGATGAAACTTGCTTCTTATCCTGTTCACGTTCTTCCAGCATTTTATAGCAAGCTTCAATGCTAACATGAGTCAGTGGAGTAGGTTCATCCTGTTCTAAAGCAAGGATCATTCGATTAATAGTTTCTTCCATGATAATCAATTCAAGATAAGTATTGACCATCTCATCTACAAATTTTTTATCTTTTGGATTTTTTGGTGGAAGTTCAGAGTAGTTCATGTTCTTTATGAAAACATTTAAAGTATATATAATCTTGAATTACAAAAGTTTCTTTAATTCTCTAATATAAATTTGCCATTGAATGCTACCAGATTCCCTATAACACACTTCCATCGCATGAATAGCTTGCAAAATTGGTTCTTTTGCTGACGTTTTAGAAAATGATTCTAACACAGCAGTAATTGCCACTGCGTCAAAAGGCATGTTTGTTGCTGATTCCCATGCAGATTTAGCTACAACCAAATCATTAGCAGTAATCATAGAGTCATTAGTATTCACGAATATATCCCATATTACAGATAAAGATATCTCTCACATCCCGGATTAAAGGAATCTTCTGCTAACAACTCAACTTTGTCAAGTACGCGATCTTTCCACCTACCAATATCGCGTGAAGTCAAATTATTGTATACTTTAGCATATGCTACGCCAGCATCTTCTGCAATGACATAAGAAATGCCGTAACTGTCTTGCATGCCGCGCAATGTTACTCGATAAAGATTCATAATATTAACTCCTAGAGGATAGCATCTTGGCAAGCATCGCGTTCAATTTATTCATTTCCATAATTGCAACTTGTAACAGTGCGATTGATTGCTCTTGTGTAAGATCATATTTTTGTTCAGATTGATTTTGTTTGATTTTCATGGATTCATCAAGCTGATCATGAAATTGACGAGCTTTTTCTTGGGATTCAAATGTAATATTCACGCCAATTCCAGTATATGACACTTCAATGGCACCATTCGGAATTATTGACAAATTTTGAATATTATCCATGATTTTCTCTCAATATTTGTTATTATGTATTATACGGCAGGAATAGTCAACCTTCTACTTTCCGCAGATAATAGTCCTTAAGGATGCGTTCACCTGTTACTTTGATTCGATAGATATGAGTATTATTTTGAATCCTGTTATGAACCATCGACGACAATACAACCTCGCCAGAATTAGGAAGTTCATAAACATACCTAGAAGTCTTTCGAGCTTTGGTTACAGGTATATTGTGACAACGTTGACCAGTTCCACCCAAAGCCATGCATACACGTTTCCATTCTAAGCCATGAGGCTTGATACGACGGTTTTGAAAATGAGAAGTAGCGAACATCACCAAATGAGCTACTTCATGGGGAATGGTATCATTCAACATTGCACTGCTATTCAATGCATAGGCTTCCAGCGAAAATTCAAGAGAATAGAAGTTATGAGCATTGACACGCTTCCATGTAGCTCGCCCAGCTGCTAGACCATTCTTTTTGAAAATGATTCCACCATTCAGAATAAAATTCTCCATCACACCGTAGCGTTGCTTAGCCAGCGCGAGAATTTCATTCACACGAGTTTCAATAATAGCTTGAGCGTTCATTAGATCATCCGGTGGGGAGAATGATTGTATTATAGCTTGCCAGAATTGCTCCGGCAAGCCTTTTTTCCTTAATCCTTAAATTTCATCCAACCATTGACCATCCTTGAAATATTTGGTCAGCAGTAAAAATTTTCTACCATGATCACTTACATGCCATTCACCATCAACGAATAGATAAGCATACTCTTTATCTATCAATCCATTAAGACTTTCGCTATGAGTAATGATATGATCATCTCCACGATCACGAGTATAAAATACACAATGTCCGTCAACAGGAGTGTCGAAAGAATGACCTTCTGGACATTCCATGCTAATATCAAGAGAACTCATAGCACCTAAATTGACCAATGCTACCACCTTTTCCAAGGTGTTGTAATGCTCAATCAAAATGGGACCATGATGGGATGGATAACCATCCCATTGACAATGGATGTAATGATATGTGTTATTCTTTCTGTAACCAATATGGGAGTTAGTACTCATGTTAAAAAAGACTCTTTATTATAGGAGAAGAATCTTCGCCTTAATATGGCGAATAATATCGCGATACCGAGTGCTACCAATATCATCCAACTTAAACGTATAAGTACGGACATTACCGTGAGCATTGATACCGCCCTTGAGAATGCGACCAGTCACAATGGCGCGACCAATAGCCTTGTTATATGCATCCATTGGAGCAACATGAGAAATAGCGGCAGTAACCGTATTGTCAGCATCATTAATACGATAACCAATAGTAGTCTTGTAATCAGGCAGATGATGATACTTGAAAGTAGCATGAGTCATTTTAAAATCCTCTTTGATAAACGGAATGTAGGTTGTGAAACGGAATTATAGCTCAATCTTTGAAGTTGCGCAAGACCTCAATCACTTCTTTACGATTGTACCTGCGAGAACCTGCAAAAATATTACAGTATGCACCATCACCAAAAACAGTATTGGCATCTTCATAGAGAAAACATGAACTCGATGGAAGTTTTGGATGATTTTTATCCACCAATCCACCAATGCCAATTCTGGCAGCATAACCCAAAGCACAATTAGAGAATTTATTATGATTGTAGTTCTTATCTTTTACATTGCGTGAAAGATGACGAGCCAACTGCAAGCGATGTTCTTTCTGCTGCAACTTGCTGAACATGATAGACTCCATAGGTTAGAAGGAACCGTTACAGTTTACATTCTTTTACACGATTGTCAATAACACTCGATGATCATTTCTAATCCTTCAAGTGTAATATATTTGTTAATGGGTACAGATTCCACTATCTTGATCACGTCCAGTAATTTGGATAGATCGTAACCAAAATGTTCTATCAAATATTTTGCAGTTTGTAGAGAATCATGGAACCATAATGTCTCATTATCTACTTGAGCAATTCTATAGGTCATGATTATTCCAGAAATGAAAAAAGCTACAATTGAAATTAGAATCAATTATAGCTTATGTTATCTGAATAGTAATTAAATAGATGAGGTTGAGAATACACCTTTTCGTAATGATGCTTTCGTGCGGATTATAGAGCCTTGCGAGCTTTTTCCCGACTTTTCCACATACTCTAGTCTTTCGACCACAAATATGTACACCACCATAGCAGCCTATTTTTAAATGGCGGCATTGCCATTGTCATTACAGTCTATTCGGCACTTTCCTTTCAGCCTGCCTTGCGAGCAGTTAAAAGCGGCTAAGCTTATACTTGCAGTTCTTTACCAACATACATCAGCCTTGCGAGCTTCCATATGACTTCATTCCTTTCGGTGAAGTATTATGCTATTTTCAACTGTAACCGAACCCGACTTTGCATTTTTTCAAAGGTTGGATTTGAACCAACGTATGATCGTGTAATAGACGATTGCTTATCCACTAAGCTACAAAGTTAATCCACTAAGGTAGAGCAGGTTCATGAAGTCCATAAGATTTTGTCTCACAGCTTCTTCACCTACCTTCTCTGTTTCTCTCCCGCTAAGGATACACTCACAGTATATTTCACGATCTTTAGAACCGTTAATATTGCATGATAGCACTTGATCGCTAAATCTCGTACAGTCACACTACTGATTCAACATACATCTGTCAAGCATTGAATCGTTCTATAGGTTTCACCCTAATCATTGCTCACCGATTGGCTCCACAATGGTTTCAAACGTACTTGTTTCAGACTTATCTCCATTACTTTCTAATGAAGCCTAGAATTCATCTAGTGTCATGTCAGCTTGTATAGACAATCCATATTTCTATGGTAAGAAGTCTTGTGGACTCCATCCTCTTTAGCATCTTGCGATACCTTATTTAGGCAGATTATCCTTTCGGATAATAAGTGCTATACCATACATCCCAGAGCTATAGTAGGAATGTTTCGACTCTCTCAAAGTGGAGTCTCATCAGTGGCGACTTCATGTTGTACATCTTACATCATAATTTCAGTTTGTCAACAACTTTTTCAAACTATTTTTAGTGCAGTGTCAGATTCGAACTGACGGTTGAGTTTCCTCACGAGATTTGCAGTCTCGCACCTTAGACCGCTCGGTCAACTGCACACATCAAATTATTTATCAAAAACATTCTCGCAATATCAATGGCCGCTAAACCATTTCTATATTCGATAACCGATTCAGTACTTTTCGCGCGTTTGGTATCCGATCCAGAAATCCAATTTCGTCCACACTCGGGCTTACATCAGGGAGAACGTTTTTGATACTTAAAAAGCTGGAACTTCTTTGCTGTCCGTTCCGTATACTTGATTTAGTCTATCCTAACATAGTTCAAGCGAAAACTACCAATGCAGCAACATTGTCTTAATACTTATTCATCATCCTCAATTTCATTATCATTTTCGTCAGATTCATCGACAACATAATCATACGGGATATCAGGCCAATATACAATCGAATTATAACCCATGTTATCCATCTGTGCACCAAAGATGCCAAGAGCACCAGCAACCTCAATCACTTTCGTCGCATCTTCGGCAACAATACCCCAGCACTCCTTTCCATACATGCCACGACCGCTATAGCCTTCATACGTCTTGCCATCACAGTATTCTGCAATATAGCTGAACAACCTATTCATGCTATCATAATCATCAATAATGAAATTGGTGATTTTGGTATCATACTGCTCGAAATGCTCAATAGCTTTATCAATCAAGAGATGCGTCATAATGACTCTCCAAAGGTGAGAATGTATTACATCACAGTTGTAACAGAATGTCAAGTGCTTTGTGCTATTTGCTTACGCAAATGCCGATGACGTGAAGCATGAGCATACTTTGAAAGTGAACCACCTTTATTTTGCCATCTTAACATTTCACGACAAACATCACCTATTTCACTTTTGGTGCAGCCATTTTTAGTCTGAATCAAACGGTCATTACGATACAAACGACAACCATAAATTCCCTTACCAAGATATGTTACCTTAATGCTTAAAAATTCTTTATAGTCTGGGTTAGGTTTCATTTTGATTGTCTCAATTGGTGCCGAAGGTGGGATTCGAACCCACAAGAGCTACTCTATCTGCTCCACGCATTTGATTGCGCTGTGTTTATCACTTCCACCATTACAGCATTGTAATTTATATTTGGTAGCGATACTCGGATTTGAACCGAGACGCCCTCACGGGCACATACTTTTGAGGAATGCGGGTCTGCCAGTTCCCCCATATCGCCATATGATTTATATAACATTCTTGATTTAATAAATGTAACACTTTAGATCAAGAATGTCAATTGATTGGTACTCCCTGCCGGATTTGAACCGGCACGCCCTCACGGGCACTTACTCTTAAGGAAAGCGGGTCTGCCAATTCCCCCAAGGGAGCATATTTGTTATATTACACTATTTAGCAACTTTGTCAATAAAAATTTGGTACGCTTGACAGGATTCAAACCCGCAACCTTCCCGTTCGTAGCAGGATGCTCTTTCAGTTGAGCTACAAGCGTATGGTGGGCATGGACAGACTCGAACTGTCACGTCTTACGACACTAACTTCTAAGGATAGCTCGGCTACCAATTACGACACACGCCCATATCAACTATGTTACACTATTTAGTATTCTTGTCAACCAATTTCACATCAATGGGTCGAAGAAACCATTTTGTCATAATTATAGCAGACAGAGTTCCAAAAGTCCCCCACAAGCATCCCAAAATGAAATTTGAATTGTAGGATTCAGGATCAATAAAAATGTTCAAAATCCATACACTCAACAATGCAAGCATGCCACCACCACTAATCCACATGATAGGACTAAAAATACTTATGATAGCCATTTTTTCTGCCAAATAGGATTTCATTAGTCTTGTCCTAATAAGATATTATTTTTCAATAGTATACAGTGTTGGATCAACAGATTCAAGTGCCGTAATTAAACTTTTTATAGCCTCATCTGATACGTTGTCAATCCCATTTTTCAATGCTTCTTCAGAAATATGTCTTGCTTGCTGCAATGCATATTTTACAGTATCTGGAATATGCTCGACAGAATATTCTTCTTGCATTGTAAGAAAATTATCTAATTCATCTTTCCTACTTTCATACATGGCGTGCAACCATTCTACACGTCCAGCATAATCAGCAGCAAGCCAATCCTTGGAGCCGGGATATAGTAAATCGGGTAAAGGATATACATTCTTTGTTTCAATAAGATGATTGTAAAGTTCGTCTGACGGCATGTCAGTAGATACCATTCCTGTCATTTTTATTCTCCGTCATTTGTTTCCATGAAAGTATACCTATCTAAAATGCAATGATATAGCCAGTCTAAAGCATTGTCAAGCTGAAATGTTCATCATCCGACTCATGCACCCATCGCATAAATTTTTCAGCAATAGTTTCATCAACATGGTTAGGCTTTATCAAATGCCATGGTCCTCGTTTTCCTGCTGCAAACTGGACAGCATCCCGAGTTTCCACCACTTCCCATGATCCAACAAAGCCAGCATCAGCAGCTTTCAATTCTGCTAATCTATTCTTGCCTTTCCTCGATTTAGCAATCAGAATAATGTTCATGATCTTATCTTATATTAATAATACCACAGAAATGATACTAACGCATTTCCTAATCCATTTCCAAAACCACAACCAATGGCACCATAGAAAAGCATACTAGATGGCATTCCAAAAAACAATAGTGGAGACAAAAGAATCAAAAATAGAAGAAATGCCATAACCCCAGCAAGCCAGAATAAAGCAATGGCTCGAAGAACTTTAGGCAATTCAAGAATTTTATCGAGCAAATTGTAAAAATAGTTCATATAATTTCTCTTTAATGGTATTGTATTTTTGTAATTAAATATTATTTTCTTTGCGAAACTTTTTCATCTTTGCTGAAAATTGTTTACCAAAGTTTTTGTGATCAGGTGCACGATCATGAAGTTTTTGAACTGCCATGAGAATATCACCCATATCAATATGCAAAGTATTATTGTAATCAAATCCAAAATGTGATGGAAATTTTTCAAGCAAATCTCCAACAGAAAGTCCTTCAATATTTTCACTTTTAAAGGATTTTGGGAGAATGCAACCAATAGCACAATGAGTATGATTTCCACCAAAATACACACATGCGTCACCATCCCAAGACTTTTTATTTTGTTTAATCATTCGTTCTTCAATACGATCAAGTACAGTACTCAACTTGACTCGACCCGTGAACAAATTCTTTAGATTAGCTTGGTTGCTCATTTTTTGTTCCTGTTGAATTATAATAGAAAGATACTTTATCTAAGCTTAACGGTGGGTTCCTCTACGAATCGAACGTAGATAAAGCACCTGATACATGCTTCAGCACCAGCTGGAACCCATGATTCATGATAACATATTTACATCATGTACCAAAATATGAGACATTTTCAATTCATCATTCGCATATTCATTCTGATCATTTTTGAACATAGAATGATGCAGGAAAGCTGGCACCTTAGTGACAACATGCCATTCATCATTCTTAAAAACATAACCATATGAATCCGTATAGAATCGGTCTATGGTAGAATGATGTTTTGAAACTTCTCCATCATAAAAAGTACTGGCCTTAATATTTCCCATCAACATCCTAACATTTCCATGTTTAAGCAATTGTTGGACTTTTTCTTTGGTATTGTAATGCTTAGTCAGCATAGCTAGACAATAGCTAGGATAGCCATCATAATGACACCAAATGCTATCATAACTGCCATCATCATTCTCGATACCAATAATCGCACTCGTGCTCATTTTTTAATTACCTCGGATGGATTAGCGTAAATTTACCACGTTTCTGCTGAATGCTCATTAACTTGGAATGGAGTTCATTATAATTGTCACAATTACCCATGTTCCAAGCAATATCACCTAGTCCTGTCCGTTCTTCAGGATACATAACATCTTTATCCATGTATTCTCTCAGCTGATCACATTCAGGACAAACTTTAAAGCTTGCAGGAATACCATCCCATATACCAGAATGATAGTGATATTTTTCACCTTTATAGATGATTCCATGGCATTCACAGCATTCATGAGACTTTCGTGCCTTTCGAATCACCATGTTATAACAATCTGGAAACTCATTCACATGCTTTTCTCCATCAGTTACCTTAATTATACATCATCTTACTCATCATGACAACATGTTCTTTTCACATCAGCTAGCATGACAAAGAGCACTGCTCTCCCATCCTCCACCCTATTTTATCATATATTACCTGAATCATTCCTGAATATTTTAATCACCCATTTCTTAACATTTATTCAACAGTCATATTATAATGCTATTGTACACGCCATGACCGATCCAGTTCATTAATTATTTTTTAACAACTTGTTCAGTCATGAAACTGAATCATTCATGAATGATTTATGAACAGTTAATGAATGATTCATGTTCAATAACCATTCAGGATCATTATGTTAAAGAAAATTTATTCAGCCAAGGTTCAGGATTTATCTGATAAACTATATCAGCAGATGCTGCCGCTTAATTCCGGTGATGTAGGCGTGATGTTGCATAGATTAAAACATCGTTATCCCAATGATACCGTTCATTATATCATGGATAATCGAAAAGTTGTATCCGTAGCATTAATCAGCATTCGTTCAGGGTTGCCAAAACGTAACATAGTTAATGTTTATACACATCCTAAACATAGAAATAAACGTTATGGGTCACGATTGCTTGAATATGTAAACAAACATTATCATAATGTATATGGCTATACTTGGTTATCAACCGTATTTCGTCCTTTTAACTTTAAAAGTATGTTCTAACGCTTGCGTATCTTATTATCTAGGAATTTCCATGATTAAACCTCTTGACTTACATTCTATTGAGACTTCACCTGATGCTATTATTATCAATGATGATGACATTTCTTATGATGATTATATCAAATGGATTAATGAACAAATTCTTTTTTCCAAACAACATGGAGATGCTTTTCTTTTCATCGAATCTTCTGAAGATGGAAAGAGCATAGAATACATTAAAAGCGCTTTTGAAGATTATTATCATGCTGGTTATAATGTTTATATGAACTATAACTTAAACCGTATTGTATTCATTTTTTGAAATACCATGAAAACCATTAAAATGCCTGAACAACTTGCCCATGATTGGCTTAATGCTCTCCGTTCTGGTGAATATGAACAAGGAAGTGGTCGATTAGAATGTGATGGCAAATATTGTTGCCTTGGTGTTCTTCAAATGATCGCTGATGGTGAAGTAGAAACTCATGATGATGATCTTTTTTCCTTAGCTGTTCCTTCTGATTCATGGTATGAAAACCATGACATCATCTTTGCTGATTCTATCCGTGATGAATCATCTCTAGATAGAATTCCTTACGCCATCTATAAAATGAATGACTATTATCTTACTGAACTGAATGATCAATATAAACTATCTTTTAAGAAAATCGCTGATATTCTTGAAGATAGTATTGAAACCTTTTAACTCATTATGCAAAAATCTTACCATCATCATTCTATCACCATAGATATCCCTGATTCCATGAACGAACAGGATATGGATAATCTTGTTTATCATATTATCTATGCTATGGAAACTCAATCTAATATCTCTCTCGATAAATCAGTCCTCGATAGCTTTGCTAAAGCTACTGCTGAATCTTTTAAAGTAGATATTAATCTCGTTTATTTCATTTGTCGTAAAATGATTCTCGTCATTCTGGCTAATGATCATTCTTATGATAGTTATATCTAAAAAGTTGTATCTCCTATAGGGAAAATATGAACCAAACCCTTGTACAGCCTCATTCTTCATTTTCTCTCTGTTACATTTTTTCTTTACTTTTCCTCAATTATTACCATTTTATATCATTTTTATCCTATTTTCTATACCTAAATCATCATTTTAGTACATTATTTGATCAAAAATGTAGCAAAATTGACTAAAAATACTAAAAAAAGTGATAAACCCGCCGATTTTCACCATCAAATCCTGAATATCAGCTTAATTCAATACTAAAAAGTAGTCTTAATATCATTAATTCATGCTATAATCATCCTTATAGGAGATAATTATGAAAATCCCTTCTCATATTAAAAAAATCTGGATTAATGCCCTAAGAAACAAAGATTATAAACAAGGTAAAGGTAGCTTGGAATCCCATGGTAAATATTGCTGTTTAGGTGTTCTCCAAAAAGAATTGGATGGTGATGTTGAACGTTATGATGATAACAGTTCTATGGGTACTCCTTCAAAAAAATGGTGTGAAAGTCATAAGTTGCCGTATCCATTCTGGAAAAACGCTGATAGTGTTCATACCGAATATAACCTTACTGACTTGAATGATTTCTATGATTATTCTTTTGAACAGATTGCTGAAGTCATTGAACATAATATGTAATACTTCCACCATTTTTATAGGTACTATCATGAAACTTCCTACAAGTATTAAACAACAATGGCTAGAAGCTTTGCGAAGCGGAAAATATGAACAGAATACAGGAAGGCTAGAATGCGATGGCAAATACTGTTGCTTAGGCGTTCTCCAAAAAGTATTGGATGGCGATGTTGAGCGATATCATAATGATATGGCCCAATCATTACCCACTACATCTTGGTGTGAAAAACATGAGTTAGCTGACCAATTCCGGAAAGATTATTCCGCAGAGATTGATCTTGCTTATCTGAATGATAACTTCGAATACTCTTTTGAACAGATTGCCGATGTTATTGAGAATAATATGTAACATTATACTCACTTTTCATCACTTTTTATAAAAATGTGGGAAAATATTAAGGAAAAGTTAAAATTATGTAAAGAATGTGTTAAATTTTGCCAAAAAGTGAATAAAATAGTGGAAAAATGTGGTAAAAAGTGGGAGTATGCCCTAGCGTATGAATCATTATCCCACCTATCATAACATGATATAACATGATTCCTTCATTCTCTGCTTACATTTTCCTCCTATTCTTTCCCATCTATTTCTTATCATACACAATCCTATCATACATGATGTTAAACGCTTATGTTATAAGGTTTATCATGATGTTTAGCATCATTAAACTCTCTTGACTTATATTACATCATCGTATACCATCATTCTCTATAGAAGCATCATGTCCCATGCTGGGCACCTAAAGAGGAACCTATATGTTCAAACTATTTAACATTCCCACGGCATCGCAGCTATTATCATTAATGAAATGGCGAGAAAATAATAAAGAACGGATGATTGTAGAGAAAACGGTGAAGGCTTTCATTCGTGAAGGCAAGAGGTCAATTAGGCGTGTGATGCTATTTGAAAATCGTCTTGATAAGAATGAAATATTTTGTTCATTGGATGAGATAACTGATTTAGATTTAGTGTTCAAATATGAGCAAGAAATCATTCAAGGTATCAGTGAATATTTTAATCCGAAAGGTTATCGAGTTTCAACACGTATTATTGATGATAAGTGGCATCCTTATAGCATTGCTAACATTCTGTATTATGGAGAATGAGAAAGATCATGAATCTATTATCATTATTTAAATTTGACAGACCTCTTATGAATGGTCATGATTTAGTCTCTCTGATGGAGAAAAGAAAAGAGCAAACTTATCCATTGATTTTAGATAAACTCATTAAGACGTTGGTTCGATCCTGTGAGAAAGATATTAAGAGAACCATTCGTAATAAATTTGATACCAATTCTTCTTCATTTGAAGGCGTCGCTTATTATAAATCGGAGCATTATTCGTTTCTCGTATCTCAAGAAATAACGATTTATAAAGTGTTGAAGAATCATTTTGAACCCTATGGATATCATGTACAATTTCCTCAAATCAATGATAACTATTGTCGTGTTTATCTCTCTTTGCCCAAGAAGGAAAAATAATGAATAAATTCCCTGTAGACATTAAAGAAAAATGGTTGACTGCTTTGCGATCTGGTGAATATAAACAAGGCAAATATTATTTGAAAAATGATAATAATTGTTATTGTTGTCTTGGTGTTCTTCAAATGGTATTGGATGGCGAAGTGGAATGTAGTGATGCAGGGGAAAGTTATGCAGTGCCGACGTATGTTTGGTGCCAGAAACATGATATTGCTCTTGAGTGTTTAATGGGTGTTCAAAAAGTGCCAAATAATATTAATAAGGTAAATCTTAGATCGCATATGACATTAGTTGACATGAATGATTTCTATGACTTTACGTTTGAAGATATAGCGAAAGTGATTGAACATAACCTGTAAGCTCCATAAACAGGCTTCTAGAGGCTTCCTATTGAAAACGAATGGGTGAGTGTAGGATAATGGTAGAAACGCCTTAGAAGGACTAAAATGAAGGTTTGAGATGATGGAAATCTATACAATCGGACATGGTGATAAAACTTTTGTAAAATTTGTGGAGATGTTACATTCTTTTGACATTGATCATTTGGTGGATGTTCGGAGTTTTCCGGGGTCAAGAAAGTTTCCATGGTTCGGAAAAAATGAAATGAGTTATTATTTACCTTTGATGGGTATTTCCTATTCTCATATGCCAGAATTAGGTGGATTTAGAAAGAAACATGTGTGTTCCTGTGACGATAATGCAGGATGGCGATTAGCATCATTTAGAAATTATGCTGATTATTGTTTATATGAAAAGGATTTTGAAGAAGGTATTGAGCGATTAAAGACTATAGCCGAAAAAGAAAAGACGGCTTATATGTGTAGTGAATCAGTACCGTGGTCATGTCATCGTTCGATCATATCGGATTACATGGATAGAGTGCATGGCTGGAAAGTAACTCATATTATTGGAAAAGAAAAAAGTATTTGCAATAAAATTCATGATCATGCTATATTGAAGGACAATAAATTAATTTACCCTAAAATTGATCATGATTAAAAATAAAAGAATTTTTTAGAGAATAATCCAGAATAATTGAAACTAAATATTCATATAATTTGATTATCATATGAATATTAAAAAGACGTTCGATCCTTTATTATGGATATTATTTGGAATAATTATTTTATTATTTGTATTTCCCATGTTAGGATCATTAATATTATTGATAAAAGGCATATTTAATTTATGATTATTGATTTAAATACAGTTTGCATGAAAAAATATAAAGAAATTCATCGAATAATTAAATATAATTACGTCATTAATGATAATGTCCGAAATAAATTACTTAAACGAGCCAAACATTATCGAATAATTATGGAAAATTGTGCATGGCACGATCCAAATGTTTATAAATTTACGATAGATTCTCCGTCAGAGTATGGAAATCCACTAATTGATTTTTATAATTATTGGACAGTGGGAAATAATTAATTTAATTATTTGTTAATAATCCAAATTAATATATTTTAATGGTTTCTTGGCAAGAATAGCTGCGATAACGTGATGGTTTCCATCAATGACTTTATTATCAAAAAGGACAATAATTCTATTTTGATCGTAGTGAGTAGTTTTATATTTAATTAATTCTTTTTGTTCAGAGGTTGCAAAATCTTTATAGGCTTTAAAGACAGTAATATCACCCGCATGAGTTAATAATGTTTTAGCCTGTTCAGGAGACATTTCGTGGACTTCAAATTCATGTTCTAAATCTTCATCATAAACAAATTGCGATATAATTTCGTATGGATTATTTAATTCATCTTCATCATATAAATCTCCCAACTTTATTGTTTGATTTTCAAGAATGAGAAATAAATTTTCTGTTAATGTTTGAATTTTCATAATTATTAAATGTTATTAATTATTTATCATAACAATCGTCAACAGACGACTTCCTTTCATGAGAATCTTGTGTTATAGTTGACATTCGTTGGGAACAATTAAAATTAATTATTTCCATAATTATTAACTCAATTGACTAATTATCATGAACAGAGATTACGGACACAAATTATATCGTGAACTGATGAATCTGATGGGAGACGATTCACCTTTTTATTATGTTGATCATGAAAAAGACCAACGTCATTTTCGTGTGTTCACTTATCGTTTAGCATCTTATACGGATTTCTTGAAGCCATCGGCTTTGGAATGTCGTGGTGTCATGTTCGAAATTGATTGGGAAAATGATTATATCCAATTGATGTCATTACCTATGTCTAAATTCTTCAACGTGAATGAGAATCCGATGACGATGGATTTAGATTTTTCCAAGACTTCAATGATAATGGATAAGATGGATGGAAGTCTAATGACGACTTATCTATTGGAAAACCAATTATATTTAAAGAGCAAAACTGCTCTGGCTTCTGACCAAGCTATTGCGGCCATGGAATTATTTAACCACGATGAACATGCTGCATTATACAATTATTTAACGTATATGGAACATGCGGGATATTCTGTTAGTCTTGAATTCACTTCACCAAAGTTTCGTATTGTTTTAGGTTATCAGGATTCTAACCTGACGGTTCTATGTGCACGAGACAAAAGTAATGGTGAATATGTTTCTTATGAACAACTATACGAAGATATGGTAGAGTTTGGTTGTGAGAAATATTTGGTGAAGAATCATATCAAAGATATTCCATCGAATAAAATATTAGAATTTATTGATAATATTCCAAATATGACTGGAATTGAAGGATATGTATTAAAAATTGATGACCAATATTGCAAATTAAAAACCATTACTTATCAGAATTTACACCGTTCCAAAGATGCTATTAATTCTGATCGTAATCTGTTTGAGTGTGTAGTTAATGAAATACACGATGATCTGCGAGGATTATTCGCTGACGATCTATATGTTCTGAATAGAATTGATGAAATGGTTGTCAAAGTTAAAAGCATTTACAGAAATGTTGATAATATTGCTAACAAATTTTATCGTGAGAATAAGGAATTGGATCGCAAGTCTTATGCAATCAAAGGATTGAATAGCATGGATAAAATCTATTTTAATGTTGCTATGAGTTTATATTTGAATAAACCATTTGATGTTAAAGATTGGATGATCAAACATTATAAAGATTTTAATATCGGTGATGATTCAATGCAAAATGGTGAATGAGTTATAAACGGATTGAAACTTAAAATCTTGATCCGTTTATGATTTATGTTACAATGGGAATGCTACAGAATTAATTCAATTAATAACATTATGCAATGATTCATTATATGAATGAATCATGTAATAGGACAAATACAAGGCAACGAAATGCTATAAATTAACGACACAAAACAATTTCACCATGAAGAAAACACTATGGGGAGAAAATGTATCTCATTCTGTTTCAGGTGAAGGAGAATTGTGTTCCGCTGCTGGTTGGTTGCATGCTTATTCTCATCCATTATTGGCAGTATTGTTGAATCCAATACATGCTAATATAAAGAATCCTAAGTTATGGGAAGCTTACGGTTCAGGACTAAAAAAGTCTGATCATGGATTAAAACTAGGATTTACAAAGTTGACCACAAAGAAAGAAATAGCATTACCAGTAATTACTGATACACAGAAAATAGCATTTGCTATTCTTTGTGCTCTTGAAGTTTGTAAAGAACCAAGATTTGTGACATGGGCTAATAATTGGTTATCTGGTAAAGATCGAACTGCGGATGCTGCTGCCTATGCTGTTGCCAATGCTGCTGCCAATGCTACCTATGCTGCCATCAATGCTGCCCGTGCTGCTTATTATGCTGCTTATTATGTTGTTGATGCTGCTTATTATGCTGCCGATGCTGCTCGTTATGCTGCCAAAGACTATTATAATGTTTATATTGCTACTGCTGCTAACAATGTTAACAATGATATTGATTTAATCAAATTAGCCAAAAAAGCTATGAAATATTGACTTTAGAGTGTTTACGTTATACTATAATGGCATGACTATCAAAAATTTCGAACTGCATTATTGTAAGAATTTGCAACAAATTTCACAAAATCTTACACATGAAATGCGTTGTAAGCATGCTGCAATGTTGACCATCAAAGGCAAGATTGTAAGTATTGGTGTAAACAAAGCTAAATCCGATCCTTTACAGAAAGAATATGCACGGTTGTCTCATTTAACATGGAGACATGCCGAAGTCGATTGTCTTAAAAGTGTTAAACATTTGAACATGTCAAAAGCTACTTTGTTTGTAGTTAGGACAGATCAACATGGGAATTTGTCTGAATCGTGCCCCTGTATTGGTTGTCAGCGATTGATTGATAAATTGCAAATTCCGCGTATAATCTACTCCATCAGTAACGGTTCACTTTTGGAAATGTTGAGGTAATTATGACTAATGATATCGAGAATTTTTATCTAAACATTGAACATGATAATAATCCCATTTATAATCAGGTGTTGTCATGGAACTATGAAGATTTAGAAAAATGTCATACATGGTGTCAGCGAGCTTTCCCTAATTTTGAACCTAGCGAAGTGGTTCCCGGTTCTCCTGTCTTAAATATTGATACTTTAGATTTTTTGAAGAAAAATTGTGAATTAAAAATATATAAGATGGTTCATCATTTTATGACTCATTATTCGTTATTAATGGATAATTCAATTCATCATAATAATCTTCGCGTCACAAGACTTCTTAAATTTCTATCTGTTCTTGGATATAATGAATTGAAAGTTAATTGTTTTAATTATTTTTTTTACTGTTTGAAACGTCATCATTATGATGAATATAATAAAGTTATTGCAATCAATTATTGGATAAATGCTTTAAGTTATGGGAGAGAGGAAAATGAAACTGCCTAAAATCAGTAAACATGTATATGCAACAGAACCGTCTACAGAATTTTCATGGACGTGGGTGGAATTAATGCCTGTTGTTGATTATGGAATGTGGTATAAAACTGAAGCAGAAGCCATATCAGCCGCTAAAGAGAATTATTTAGACTTCCCTGAAACCATGAAACAAACAGTTGTCATCGTTCAAGCAACGAATGGTTGGAATTTATGAATCTTAAAGAAAGAATTAAAAATGAATGGGTTGCAGCGTTGAAAGCGAAAAATTCTCAACGTAGTCAGATAATCAATTCCATTATGGCTGCAATTAAACAAGTAGAAGTCGATACCCGAATTGAACAAGATGATAATGGCGTTTTAACCATTTTAAATAAAATGGTTAAACAACATAATGAATCTATAATGCAATTTAGTGCAGCAGGTAGAGTTGATTTAACGGCGATTGAAGAAAATGAACTAAAAATCATTAAAGAGTTTTTGCCAGAACAAGCTTCTCAAGAGGAAATTGACATTGTTGTAGCTCAAGCATTGCACAATGTTGGATCAAATTCCATTAAAGATATGGGACGTATTATGGGATTAGTAAAATCTCAATTGTTAGGTAAGTGTGATATGACTAAAGTTTCACAACTTGTTAAAAGTAAACTACAATGATATTGTTAATCGACAATTGTAAATATCGCCCCGGAGAAGATGAAAATCGGGATAATGTTATTATTCCGATTTTTAATTTTAATCAAAATAATTATATTCCAACACGGCAAGAATTAATAGCCGAAGAAGTTGAGAATATGATTCAAGCTGAATAATCTATTAACAATAAATCGATATCAATTGACATTTAAGTTTCAGAAATGTAATATCTAATCTGTCCAATGGTGGACAACAATTTAAACAAAACTAAAGGAAATTTATTATGAACGATACTGTTACTGTAACCAATGATACCGTTGTAGACACTGCCGTTTCTGCTCCTGCTCCTGCAAAGCGCAAGGGTCGCAAGGTCGATCCTAATAGCAAGTTTAGTCGTGCTCGCGCTTTACTCGCAAGCTTACCGCCTGAAAAACTTACTCATAAGGAAGCTGTTAAGGAATTGGTTGCACAACTTGGTGTTACAGAAGGCACTGCAAATGTGTATTTTTATAATGCACGCAAGCCGGTTGCTTCCGAGTAATTATCTATATTTCCGAGAGATATAGATAATAATTCTATCAGTAAACAACTATTGTCGTTTAAAAAAAAAGACACTCGGAAATTGGAATAAATCCATGGCAACGAAATGTTATAAATTGACAGCACAAGACAACACCACAATGAATAATACATTGTGGGGAGAAGGTATTTCTCATTCGACTTCAGGTAAAGGCGGATTGTGTTCGGCTGGTTGGTTACATGCTTATTCTCATCCATTATTGGCGGTGTTATTAAGCTCGATTCATGTTAGTTTTATGACTCCTAAATTATGGGAAGCTTATGGTTCAGGTCTGAAAAAGAATGATCGTGGATTGAAAATCGGATTTACCAAGCTTACTACAAAGAAAGAAATAGCATTACCAACAATTACTATCACACAAAAAGTAGCATTTGCTATTTTGTGTGCTCTTGAAGTTTACAAAGAGACAAATTTTGTAACATGGGCTAATAATTGGTTATCGAATAAAGATCGAACTGCGGATGCTGCTAATGATGCTATCAATGCTGCCGCCAATGCTACCTATGATGCTGCTAATGCTGCCTATGATGCTGCTCATGCTGCATGGTATGCTGCCAATGCTGCCTGTTTTCGCAATGCTGTCGATGTTGCCAGTGCCGCTAATGCTGCCAATGCTGCCAATGCTGCCAATGCTGCCTGTTTTCATAAGAATATTAATCTAATCAAAATAGCTAAAAAAGCAATGAAATATTGACTTTAAATTGTTTACGTTATATCATTACCTTACCTACTTACAACGGAGTAAATAAAAAATGTCTCGTGATATGGAATACCGTACTGATTTTGAATATCCAATGTCGATTAAGATTGTTCGGCATTATCTGTCCACTGCCAAGACAGGTGCAGAAAAGAAAGTTTGGCGCGATTTGCTGAATTCGTCAGCTTATCATAAATTTAAGAACGGTGTAAAGATGGAAAAGAGGCGGAAACGTGATCCTGATATGCCTCAAGAACCCAAGAAAAAGAAGTAATTATTAATGTCAGTGTTTTTAAATTTTTTGTTGGTTTTCCATTTTGGTTATCATTTGATAGCTTCAATTGGTGGAGCATGGACGTTCTGGCATTCTTATCATGAACATAAGAAAGGAGCATGGAAATTAGTAGCTGCTGTATTTTGGTTAATTATTAGTGTAATGTTACTGATTATTTCAGATGAGCATTTACATTCTTGTTAAGGATTGTTTACACGAATAAAGTGTATATTAAATCATTATATGAAATATCTCCAAAAATTAAACAACAATTGATGATCTTAAATTGTCATCAAGCAGGTTTGATGCAATGCACGTTAAAATCATTAATCAATAAAATTGAAGATAAAACAGCTGATTCTATTGTAAACTTCGAAAAATCAAATCCTATTGTTTTTTATATCAAAGATAAAAATGATAGCATTAAATCTTGATCATTAACATGGCAACAACCTAAATGGATGTATAGAAACGAAATAGGTTACTATAGTAAACGTTCATTCTTTACTAAAGTCCATTTTTATACCAAAAAATCGGAAAGAAATAAAGGTTATGGTTCTGCTATAGCGAAATGTGTAAGAAAATATTATACTAATCAATGCAGTGGAGATTCCTTTTGTTCTACACTGTTTCCTAGATTTAAATTAGATGGCACCAAAATTTAGAAATAAATAAAAATATAAACAGGTGAATTTATGTTTGCACATGCTCTGGAAGGTTTTTTATTTGTAGTCGTTTCAGGATTTTCATTTTTGTATTTTGGTGAAGCATGGTGTAAAAAGCTTTGCATTAAGTATAATTTAGGATCATTTACGGAACGTGGACATTCTGTTGTAGCTTATGCAGGATTTTTAATCATCATATTTTTAGGAATGTTGATTGCGGCGCGTTAACACTATTGACATTGATATTGTAATAGATTATCTTACTATAACCTAATCCACTACAGGAAATTAAGTGACATGAGTAACATCATCAACATTCAGACTCGCATTCAAAAGTTGAGTCAAGAATTGCTTGAAGCTGAAAAGAAAATGGATGAAGCTGCTGAAAAATATGCAGTAGCTTCCGCCAAATTTTGGGATAATTGTGACGACGATACTCTCGATGAACACAATGATTCTATATTGAAAGAATTGGATGTTATTCGATTGGCTACTGAAGCACATTATGATGCTATTGAAGATGAAATTTTTCTTCTTGAAGAAGAACTTGAAGATTTGTATGCTGATGAACATAGTAGAATCGAAGAGGATTAATCATGAACATCACTAAGAAATTTGTTTCAAAGTTACTTTCAGTTGTCGATCAAGGACTGGTCAATGGCTTGGGCACCCCAGTGCCCGGTCAGATGTGTGTAGAGGCTGCGGTGTGCTATGCTCAAGGACTCCCGCATAGCGACCGACCGACGTGTGTTGGTGATGCTGTCAGAGCTTTCAAGATAGCATTGAATGATGCTGATTGGTCTAGCGATGCTGCGCGTGCTGCTGGCATGCGCAAGCTGGCCGTTGCGCAGCTTGGTAGTGATAACATTGACCAGAAAGCATTTGCAAAAATTGTAGCAGAGCAAACAATCCGTCGAGTGCTGCCCATAGCTTTGCGAAATGCTGCTAATGCTAATCCTGAACATGCTGAAGCATTGAATAAAGCTGCCAAGAATTGTGAAGAACTCGGCACTTTGGATGCTGCTAATGCTGCCTATGATGCTGCTAATGATGCCTATGATGCTGCTTATGCTGCTGATGCTGCTGATGCTGCTTATGCTGCTTATGCTGCCTATGATGCCTATGATGCTGCTAATGCTGCTTATTATGCTGTAACCCATGCTGTCGATGCTGTCGATGCCGTTGTCTATGCTGTCAATGCTGCTAGATATGCTGTTGTAGATAATGATTCATTCTTGCTTATCAGTGCTGATATTGCTTTACAAGCATTGATTCAGTTGGATTCTCCCGGCTGCAAATTCTTGTATCTTTGCGATTAATTTTATGCAAATATAAAAGGTTGACAATCTATATAAATAGTGTATCATTACTACATAATGTATTCGATGTAATGCGCTTCGTTAGTTTAACGGTAAAATAATTGCCTTCCAAGCAATGGTCGAGGGTTCGACTCCCTCACGAAGCTCCAATTAATAATTAATGCTTCTATAGTTCAATGGTAGAACAGCAGCCTTATAAACTGCCACTGACGCCAGATTAGCGTACAATCTTGGTTCGATTCCAAGTAGAAGCACCAATTAATGCTTGACAATGCTGTAAAAGATGATAATATAATGACAAGGATGGAAAGCGAGAGCTTCAAGACTAGCCGGAAATGTAGGTGTCAATCCTACTCAAGCAAATGCTTGATCGTCCAATACTAGGACACCGGCAATTGCATTGAAGAATCCATATAGGAAATATGGGATAATTAACACGAGGCGTCAATTAAAGTTTACGCCTACTTGCAAAAGTTTGAAATAAGTAAAAATTGATTTCTTGAAACGATTATAACGATTATAACGATTATAACGATTATAACGATTATAACGATTATAACGGTTATAACGATTATAACGATTATAACGATTATAACGATTATAACAATAATAACCATAGAGGTTAAATTGTATAAAGTGTCGATAAGTGGAATGAACTTGAATTCATTGTATGAAACGACAATTATCTTCAAGGATATAAGAGACTAACGACGGTTTTTCTCGTAATCGTTTCAAGAAATTAATTTTAATGATAAATAAAAATATTGGAAGTGTGGCCGAGTCCGGTTTATGGCGCTAGTCTTGAAAACTAGAAAGGATAATTTCCTTCGTGAGTTCGAATCTCACCGCTTCCGCCAATTTGATGCGCTGTAGATTAATAGCAGATTGGGTGGCTCATAACCATCAGGTGTTGGTGCAATTCCAGCTGGCGCTACCAATTTTATGTTTTAGTTTTAGTTTACAATTAATAAATAGTTGACATCAATTAACAATAGTTGTAAAATGTGCAAAATATCACGGGGTGTAACTCAGTCTGGTCTAGAGTGCGAGGTTTGGAACTTCGAAGCCGCTGGTTCAAATCCAGCCGTCCCGACCAATTTTGTTTGAAGGATATAAATGCTCATCGTAGAGCAACACTGTCATCGTGAATATATGGGATTGCCTTTAAGTAGGATGAAAGTAAACCAATCCAGATGATTTCAAACAATGTATGCGCTGCTTTGCCTGAGAGGTTGAAAGGGCCGCACTTGTAATGCGGAGAGTTAATATACTCCATCGTAGGTTCGAATCCTATGGGCAGCACCAAAATGGGGAATGGGCATGGGAACCCGGAGAATCCTTGCAAGATTCTAGCCTGATCGGATCGTTACCGATATTCTCCACCACTTTCATTTAATTACTAACTAAAAATGATTGACAAAGTTGTCGATCATGATATCCTATATCTCTACTCATCATTAGGAAACTGTAATGTCATTCTTAATCAAGAAAAACAGTCAATCTTTTAAATATCTTTCTCGATGGAACATTAATTACAAATTATTTAAAAATGATGATCCCGAGTATAATAAGGAAAATTCTTACTACCGTTACGTTGCACATGATTTCTGTTCATATTATCGTGATGTTTTAAAGCTTACTGTTAAACATTTTTTCATTTTGTTGATGATTCCTTCATTTTTGAAAGCAGTTTTGGTCACAATTCCTATTACGCCTCTGATTGAATTTAATATTACCAATGCATTATGGTTAGCATTTTGTATTCCCGGAACAACTTGTGCGGCAGCTTTAATCATATTCTCGATAATGTGTATTGGACAATTTTTAATCAAACATTTATGTAATGTATGCTATAAATTATTTGATAAATTTGGTCAGATCATCCCCATTTCAAGAAATGAAAAGAGTTTGTTTTCAACATGGTTAGAAAGTAAAAAGAATAATTATTGTCCCATGATTGAGTATGAAACTCAAATTAAACAAGATTCATTGTAAATTTTTGGAGTATCAAAGGAAACCGGAAACGGTTTAATCATAAATAATAATCATGATCAAATCATTTCCATTATTACAATCACTATTAGAATCTTTTCAACCTTCTTATGTCCCATTCGGAACAAATGATGATATGGATGATGGAAACATCTATAACATTAAAGGATATTATTTAACATTTTTTGAACAAAATGGAATATATTATTCTGTATCTATTTCAAAAACTACCAATGATGTTGGTCTTGGTTCATCGCCTGTAAAAACGTTTGCACCATTAGAGTATGATAACAATCGCAAACTTACTAGAAATGCATTAAAGATCTTTAATAACTTTATGTTTGTTGCCTTAGATATGGCTGAAAGAGGTAACATTAATCAACTTAAATTTAAAGCTGCGAATCCAGAATTAAATCAAATTTATAATAAATTAATTTCTAACAAATTTTCGTTACAATCTATTCAAAATGCTGGATGGAAATTTTCTGAAAAGATGGGTGATGATTACATATTTGAGAAAAATTAAACAAAAATTGTCCCCTTGACGCAATAACTATATTCCACTATAATTCTGCCATTAGGAGGCTATTATATGTTAGCTAGAGATTTTCTTGGCGAAGAACTGTGGATCGAATGGATGAAAGATTATGAATCTCTCATGGCATTTCGTAAAACCATTAAAGGAAAACCAACAGAAGAACAACGTGCACAGCTTATAGAAAATAATATTTGGATAGAATACTACAAAACTGTATTGTTCCATGATGGTACATCTAAATGTTCTTGCAGAAGTTGTTCTATGGTGAGAACATATTATAAATTGCCATTAGATATTTCTCTAGATAGTTTCAGATTCTACATAGAAAAGTATAAAGATGATGCAAAACAATTAAAGTTTAATTTTTGATATATTAATTATACACAATTGGAATTAATGATATGAATTTGATGACGCGATACAAACGATATAAATTGTGGCGAGAAGCTTCTAAGATATGGCGTAACGCTACAGGTGGAACTATGCGCTACCGATGGAATATTGGTGGTGCTCATGCAGAATTTAGTGCATCTGATCCCAATAATTTAAAAGATTTACTCGAACATGTTGAAACATTTGCAAAAATGTTGCGAGCAGTCCATGAAAATAAAATTATGAAAATTGATGATAACGAAGATTCATAACATTATACAGTTGACTTCAATATTAAATTATGTTACAATTACATAATAATCAATCATAATAATTGAAATTAAAATTGAAATTAAAACAATCTTCCTGTTAGAATAAATAAATGTCTATAAAATTGTTTTTCGCAAAAATGTTTAAGACTGTTGTCTTAATTGCAGTTACAATAACATCAATATGTTATAGTGGATTTATATTTTCATCGTTATGGAATTGGTTTATTACTCCTTTAGGAGTTATGAAAATTAACATATCTATGGCTATTGGTATTCTTTGTGTTATATCATATCCGTTTTTGGAGTTATCGGCTAAACTTAATAAAATTAACGAAATAACAATTGACACTATTAATAAATATATGAATAACATTTTGACACAATGTGTAAATATAACTTTGTTATTGATACTTGGATATGTAGTTCACACATTCTTTATGTAAAAATATTTAGGCGGTTATCTCAATGGTAGAGAGTTCGGCTTTGACCCGAAATACGTAGGTTCGATTCCTACACTGCCTGCCAATTAAAAAAATTCCATCTTTTTAAGATGGAATTTTTTTCTTTTTAATTGCCATAAAAGTTATAGTTGACTATGACTAAAACCTGTTATACAATCATATCCTATAGAGGATAATACTTAATGAATGAAGAAATTGTACCAGAAAGTATCGAAGAAACTCCTGAAGTATCAGTAGAACGTAAATATCGTCAAAACCGTAATACGTTGGCCGCATTTTTGCGTAGTCGTACAAAAATGTTTTGGTCAGTTAAGAAAGGTACTTATAACGTAGGAAAAAATAAAACAAAACTTCAAAAGAAAAAGTAGAATAAATCGGTGGCAACGAAATGTTATAAATTGACGACACAAGACAACTTCATCATGAATGATACATTATGGAGAGAAGGAATTTCTCATACTACTTCGGGTGAAGGAGAATTGTGTTCCGCTGGATGGTTACATGCTTACTCTCATCCATTATTGGCAGTATTGCTTAATCCAATGCATGCCAATATCAGTAACCCTAAGCTCTGGGAGGCTTATGGTTCAGGAATGAAAAAATCTGATCATGGATTGAAAATTGGATTCACAAAATTGACAACCAAGAAAGGAATAGCATTGTCAGTGGTTACTGATATCCAAAAAGTGATATTTGCTATTTTGTGCGCTCTTGAAGTTTATAAAGAACCATCATTTGTGACATGGGCTGATAATTGGTTGTCTAATAAAGATAGAAGTGCCAGCACCACAGAGACTGTTCCTAATATGGCTTCTGTTGCTTATAATGCTGCCTATGCTACCTACGCTGCTGTTTATGCTGCTTATTATGCTGCCGATGCTGCTACCAATGCTGCCTATGCTGCAAGATATGCTGCCGTCAATGCTGTCTATGACATTGATTTAATAAAATTAGCTAAAAAAGCTATGAAATATTAAGAAAATAATATGAAATCTTTAGAATCTTCACATTCAATATCACCCGATAAATGGGTTATATTAAAAATTAGTCACCTTGATAAAATGACTATTAAAATTTTATCAGGGTGGTCAGGTGGTTATCTTTATGGTTCATCATGGAGATTATCTTCACACATTATTAAATTTACAGAAGATGATAAATATTTTATAGTTGAAACAGACAGTGGATCATTGTACACACTTAATAAAACTCGAATAGGGTTTAATACAATGAGCAGTGACATTTATGATAGTATGATAAATGATTTTAAAAATATTAAAGATGCCGATTGTCAACTCTTTGATTCTATTGAACTTGTTCAACAAGTGTTGACAACGCTCAATAACACTATATAATGTAATTTCATGGCCTCGTATCTCATCCGTCTTCTAAACGGACGTTAACCGAGTAATTGGAGTATGCAGGTTCGAATCCTGCCGGGGTCGCCAATTTAATGACAAACTTAAAAGTGAGCATCATGGAAAAATTCACATCAATTGAATCGTTTAAACATATTGTAGCCAACATTAGAAAGTATTATGATAAAATTGGTAAATCGTACCCAACTATCACCTTTATCGGCACTGAAAAATTACATGGCTCAAACTGTGGTTATAGACGCAGTGCAAGTGGAAAATTTTATCCTCAATCGCGCGAACGTATCTTAGATATCACTTCTGATAATTATGGATTTGCCATGTTTTGTGCACAACATCAAGATGCTATAGAGAAACTATTTGAAGGATTCCCTTCAGATCAAGATATCACTTTATATGGTGAATGGTGTGGAAGCAATATCCAAAAACATGTAGCACTTAATCAAGTACCTAAACATTGGGTATTATTTGCTGCCAAAGCTGGCAAGGATGGATATGCTAAATACATTGAACTCCCTCCTGATCTTCATGATAATGAAAATGGTATTTACAACATTTATCAGATTCCAACATTTGAAGTGGAAATAGATTTTTTGAATCCTACTCCTGCTTCGGAATTATTGGAAAAGTATACTTTAGAAGTTGAAGAACGTTCTTTGTGGGTTTCTTCAATATTTAATGTTAATGATGGGAATATGACTGGTGAAGGTTTAGTATGGCATGCAAAGGATGATCCTACTAATTCACATTTATGGTTTAAAACCAAAGGATTGCTCCACAAAGGTTCTGATAAAACCAAAACTCCAAAAATCATTATTTCTGATGAAAAATTGGAAAGTATTCGCGATCTTACGAATATTATTTTGCCTGAATGGAGATTGGAACAAGGTGTGACTCATGTCATCGAACAGGGACTCCCCATTCTTCCAGAATCTATTCCCGTATTCATGAAATTTATAGCGAATGATATTATTAAGGAAGAAATGAATGCTATTGTAGCGAGTGGATTTGATTGGAAACAAATTCAAAAACAGGTTATGCAAACGGCTAGAGTATACTTCCTTAATTTAACTAATAGGATTGATTAATCATGAACATCACTAAGAAATTTGTTCAAAAGCTGCTTTCAGTGGTCGATCAGGGACTGGTCAATGGCATCGGTCAACCTGTGCCGGGCCAGATGTGCGTAGAGGCTGCGGTGTGCTATGCTCAAGGACTCCCGCATAGCGACCGACCGACGTGTGTTGGTGATGCTGTCAGAGCTTTCAAGATAGCATTGAATGATGCTGATTGGTCTAGCGATGCTGCGCGTGCTGCTGGCATGCGCAAGCTGGCCGTTGCGCAGCTTGGTAGTGATAACATTGACCAGAAAGCATTTGCAAAAATTGTAGCAGAGCAAACAATCCGTCGAGTGCTGCCCATAGCTTTGCGAAATGCTGCTAATGCTAATCCTGAACATGCTGAAGCATTGAATAAAGCTGCCAAGAATTGTGAAGAACTCGGCACTTTGGATGCTGCTAATGCTGCCTATGATGATGCTGCTTATGCTGTCGATGATGTTGCTTATTTTGTTGCCAATGCGGCCTATGCTGGCTATGATGCCATCAATGGTGCTGCCAATGCTGCCTATGCTGCAAGATATGCTGGCGATGATTCCATCTTGCTTATCGGTGCTGATATTGCTTTGCAAGCATTGATTCAGCTGGGTTCTCCGGGCTGCAAATACTTGCATCTTTGCGATTAATGTGAACGATATGAATGTTAATAAATTTTACATTCAAATATTAACATTAATAGATGAAGTAATTTATTCGTGTGATCCAATAAACTGTAAATTTAAGATTTTTAGATTGAAATCAGTTATAAATGAAGAGTATAAAACATATTTAAATAAATATAACGGAAAACCAATAACAGAAAGTGGTCAATTTATTATTGATCAATACGAAACCTATTTCAAATTTCTTAATATTCTTGAAAATATTGTAAACATATTAGATAAAAGAAAACTATCGCAGTGATGCGACAGCAAGTAGACGACAGTAGCGTGCGCTGGACGTTGATTTGAAGGTTAATGCACGCACAAATTATTTAAATACTATTTAAACAGTTGACAAATAAAATTTCTGTGTTACTATAAATAAAACATTGTGAACCGTTATACAAGTGGCTGAAGTGAGCAGACTTTCAATCTGCGGGGAGAAATCCTATCATGGGTTCGAATCCCATACGGTTCTAAAATATTAAGTAGATGCAGAACTGCTGATTATTTAAATCTGCAAAAGTTTAAGCCCTGACAAGGTTTGCTTGTCAGGGCTTTTTTCTTTATTAAAATTAAATAAAAGGACCGAACCATGAGACAATGTATCGCAGTAATGGGTATGATCTGTATATTTTTATGCAGCGGATGTAGTATTAGAAATGTAAGAACGATAGATTTAACCCCTGTCACTTTACCTAAAACGATAGTGACAGATATTCATCATAATATAGATAATTCTAAAATTAGAATTATTGAACCTGTTATATCTAAAGATGATCTCAACTGTCTTGCCAAGACGATCTATTATGAAGCTCGCGGCGAGCCATCATCGGGAAAGATAGCTGTTGGATATGTTGTTGTCAATAGAACAAAATCCGATAAGTATCCTGATACTATTTGTGGAGTAGTCAAACAAACTACTCAAATTAAAAGCAAAACATATTGTCAATTTTCATGGTATTGTGATAGCGATGGCGTAGGCAAGTTGAATCGGATTATTTCTAATGCAGCTTATCAGAATTGTTTGAATGTTGCAGAAGAAATTCTTCTTAAATTAGTTGACAATAATGTTCCTCATGCTTTATCATTCCATGTGTCAAGGTTAGATAAACATCGCCGTGACATAACCATTATCGCCAAAATTGGCAATCACACTTTTTACAGGGATAACAACAGTGGATAAATATCTCATCCTCTCTCGAAGAAACGGCTCTCCGCTTTATTCCACCACTAGAACTTTCAATGATGAAGCTGAAATGCAAAGTTACATTGAAATGAAAACCAAAGCTGGAATGATTTGTGATCGTTTTGACCACAATTCTACCTTTGTGGCTGAAAGCAGAATCGTAAAAACTCTAGCAACTGAACAATAATAAGAAAGGAACATATTATGAAATATAGTTTTCACAATGGCGGCACCATTTATTTTTTCAACCCTATTAAAGATGCTTATGATGTAAGAGAAGGCATTAAACAAAACTCTTTAACCTTTCATACTAAGTTGGTGAAAGAATTTGATCGACTAGATGTGTTTATTTGCAATGAACGCGGTCAAATTATCGTAAAGAGTGATAAACCTTCTACACATGTTCCGGCAGATTGGAGAAAGATTGTTAAACGAGTGAAATAACCAATAAATAATATTCCATCGTGACATTTAATTATTATTAGAGGGATATTTTTATGCATATTGTAAATAATATTTTGAGTACATTGGATATTGATTCTTCACAGTTTCGTTACAATAAATTCATTCCATTATATGATGACAATTCAAACTATTATGGGAAAGTTACTTTTTGTGATGGACGTTATAGATTAACTGTTGGACCTGAATTGTTCAATATTGATGATTTAAAAAACTAAACTAACGAATCCTATCGGGAATATTCCTGATAGGATTTTTTCTATTAAGGATATTAAAAATGAATAAGCGTACTGGAATTTTTTGGTTTTGGTGTTGGTTAGTATTAATGGTTAGCATTATTATTGCCTCTTTTCAAAGAATGAATGCTGTATCACAATGTGAGCAATATTGGAATGAACCTTGCACCATGGTAGCTACACCAAATAGTCTTACTCCATTAATAACAGGTTCCCATAAAGAAACCCCTTAAAGAGTTTTCTTTATAAATATCATCAACAAATATCATTTTCTATGAAAGTCCAAAACAAAGTTTTAAACAAAGTCGAAGAATGTTTGAGATATGGCAATCGAAAGTTCAAGGCTAAAGCTAGAATTGATCAAATATTGTATTCGGATAATCTAATTGGCTCGGCTGGTTGGGCAGGACACAACAAGAAATGGGGATGGTATGTCAAGTTTTCGACAAAAGTTGTAGAAGATAATTTAGACTTCATACTGTCTGAAATAGTTCCGCATGAAGTTGCACACATTATATGCTTGTGGCTAGACTTGAATGACAAGCCTTATGGTGATACTGGTCATGGACAAAATTGGAAAACCGTAGCCATCGCTTTAGGAAGTTCTGGCAATCGTATAGGGCATGATCCGAAAGTAAAATTATATGTTTATAAAAATGAAGATGGTAAGAAAGTGTATCTTAAACAACGTGAACATGATTTGTTACAAAAAGAATTCAAAGTTTTAAGAGATTCAAACAATAAGCGCATTACTGCACAAGGATACATAAGACCATATAAACAAAAAGCCTAGAATAAATTCTAGGCTTTAAATGTTAATGATATTGAACATTACTTTTAACATTCATCATTATGTTGTGCTGATTGCAAAATCTGTCCAGCTTCCATAACTTCTACAGACGTGGTATCAGGAATAGACCCAAAATCTAAATCAAATTGAACAATGCATTCATTTGCATGTTTAGCCAACGATACAAGAGTTTCAAAACCATGAACTTTATAATTAACATATTCAGATAAGTCATCTAAGATTTCATTTTGAAAAGTTAATTCCAAAATTTTATCTTCTTCATCCAAATAACTTGTATCAGTCATAAAATCTTGAATAGTCGATTCATCTGTAACTAATGCTTCTGGATGTCCCAATATCATCAGAATATCGTTAATTTCCTTTTCATACTTATTAACTTCATCTTGTGATATCAAAGAAATAGATAATGGTTTACCATCAATGATAATAGTTTTCATGTCTTTGTTCATAAACTGGTTATCTCCATTTTTTCAATTTTGAAATACTTCAATAAAGGAGTAATATCTTTTACACCTATCATTTTGATATATTTGTAAGCTTTGTGAGCATATTCAGCATATTCAGTGGCAAACTCACTCAAACTATCATTATCTTCTGGAACATTGCTAAAATCATATTCCACAATAGATGCAATTTTTGTTGCATCATCAGATGGAATATTCAATTCCGTTAAACGTGACCATAAAATTCTAAAAAATTTGATGTTTGAAGCTTGATCAAAATTTAACGATTTAAGTTTTTCTGTCAATTCTGTTCTGTTCATAATTTTACTCGATTTAAATAATTGTACAATATTAATCACATAATGTCAAATACTTGCAACCCGGAGAATTTAATTGAATCAAAGCTTGTAATCCAATGTCAGCAATAGTAAATAATTCTGAATTATCTAAATCCGAAATGTGGATAACTCCATTAACCAATTCATTAACGGCAAGAGATGGATGATAATTAACACATCCAGCAGCATACGCACACCGATTAACCAAACCATAAATGTTGTTATGACGAGTGAGTCTTTCGGCAGTCAAAATTGCATTCAAATCCCCGAGTTCTTCACAATCCTTTGCAGCATTGTTAAATTCTTCGGCATGTTCAGGAACAGTATTAGCAGCATTGCGCATAACTACGGGTACTATGCGACGGATTGTTTGCTCCACCATAATCTTTGCAAATTCTAACTGATCAATACTATCACTACCAAGCTGCGCCACCGCTAGTTTTCGCATACCAGCAGCACGAGCAGCATTGCTAGACCAATCTGCATCATTTAATTTAATTTTAAATGATCGTACAGTACTGCCGACACAAGTCGGTTTATCGTTATGTGGCAAACCTTGAGCATAGCACACAGCAGCTTCGACACACATCTTACCGGGAATTGGTTCGCCAATGCCTTTAACCAATCCCTGATCGACAACTGACAACAGCTTTGTCACAAATTTCTTAGTGATTTTCATCATTAATCATCCGGCGTCATTTTATCTTTGTGTTCAATGTAAGCCAGTTTAGATACACCTATAATAGTTGCAATAATTATAGCGAAAAAAATGGTAGAAACACTCCGAGCTAAGATAGTAGTAGTGTCAAAAATGCTAAGGATAGATACAGTCAAAATTAACAAAACTACGATAGCTAATGCAGCATTATACAAAAACGTTTTCATAATTATCCTTTAGTGTCATTTAAATTAATGGTCGGTGGTGTTTTCGATGGAGCCTCAAGCATAAGAGGTTTAATGTCAGAAAGCAATTTATTATTTAAATATATTTTAATATTTTTCCTAGAATATTTTAACGTATTCAAAATATAATGATCTATGGTAATTTTTTCTCCATTCAATCCATGAAAACAACGGTCAATTCCAAAAGTTAATCCAAATTTATTTACAACAATTTTATTGTCAGGTGAAAATTCATTAATTTCAACTCTTACTTGATTGTTATTAATTATTTCACGGTTAATGTATTCATTTACAAAATAAGGTAATTGCATAATTTATCTTAACATAATGGGTCAGTGATGACAAACGTTTTTCCACGCATCATAATATTATTATAATGGATATCTATTTCACCACACGTTTTCGATAATTTCCGAATTTTATTTAAAACTTTTTTTAAAGCGTTATTTTTCTTCCAATTAATGGGATTAGTTTTATAACTTTTATAAAAATAATCATTAATTTTTTCTTCCAACATCTGAGCCTTAATATTATGTTTCAGTTTTTCAATAATAAAATATCGAAAATCTCCGCGAACAATGATTTTATAAATTTGTGGAAGATGACGATTATTTACATATGATCGTCTGCAATATTTTGCATAAGCAGTATAACCATAGTCATCAAAACGATTCACTCGTTTGATGACATAAGATTCTTTCTTGGGAATATAAACTGAACCATAAGCACCCGAACTCACCTTACCATTATAGAAACGATTTTTATCTCCACAAAATCTTTCACAATTTTCGTGTAGAAAATTGATATCATTCATTGCAGAGTTCAAATTAAACTTCATTATCTATTATCTCCAATTTTTAATTATGTTAAATGTCTTAATCAATATTTCATAGCTTTTTTGGCTAATTTGATTAAATCAATATCATTGTTAACATTGTTAGCAGCAGTAGCAATATAAACATTATAATAGTCTTTGGCAGCATAACGAGCATTTTCAGCAGCCTTGGCAGCATTTTTAGCAGCATAAGCAGCATAAGCAGCATAAGCAGCATCATAGGCAGCATAGGCAGCAGCATCCGCAGTTCGATCTTTACCAGATAACCAATTATTAGCCCATGTCACAAATCTTGGTTCTTTACAAACTTCAAGAGCACAAAGAATAGCAAATGCTATTTTCTGTGTATCAGTAATTACTGGTAATGCTATTTCTTTCTTTGTGGTCAACTTTGTAAATCCTAGTTTTAATCCATGATCAGACTTTTTTAGTCCTGAACCGTAAGCTTCCCATAACTTAGGATTCTTTATATTAGCATGTATTGGATTCAACAATACTGCCAATAATGGATGAGAATAAGCATGCAACCAACCAGCAGCGGAACACAATTCTCCTTCACCTGAAACAGAATGAGATACATTTTCTCCCCATAGTGTTTTCTTCATGGTGAAATTGTTTTGTGTCGTTAATTTATAGCATTTCGTTGCCATTACGTTTTCTCAACTATTAGATTCTATATAATAATTCATGTATTGTAAAAATAATTCAGTTTCTTTGTAAACTGCTTCACGCTCCCATGGAAGAATATCATATATTTCATCTTGTTTCAATCCCAAATAAGGCATTTCTCCATATGCATTATTATTCCAATACCACATTCCAGATTTGGCAATTACCAGTCGTTTAGTAATAAATTGTTCAGCATGAGTAGATTCATGCGCCAGTGTAAGCAAAGTTTGAATAAATGATAAGCCTTTTTTTACTTTAATTCTTACTGTTATTTTTTTGTTTTTTAATTTTCTTATAAAACATTCACCAAAATCACTCATTACAGAATCGACTTTAATATCTATTCTCTCAACATGTTCATAATCAACATCATTAAGTAAAATTCTTAAGAAGTATTTTACTGCATCTAGATATATTGGGTTGTTAGGATCGTTAGAATTTTTTGTAATTATTTTTAATTTCAAAATGTGTGTCCAAAAAAGTTGCACTCACTTTCAATGAAAGTGAGTGCAATTTCACACTAAACTATATGTGACCAATTTTCACCGTCACGAATGCGAGCAATTTGACGCGGAGAGACACTAAAACGTTCAGCAATACCTTTCAGAGTCCAACCATCATTTAACATGATTCGAATTTCTCTAACATTATCCTTGTTAAGTTTAGTCGAAGAATTCAATGATTTTGTATCATAATCTTCATCATAATCTTCATCATAATCTTCATCATAATCTTCATTATAATCTTCATCATGATTGTAATTATAATCACTAGTTAAAGTGTCATCATAATTTGGCAATTCATCAATTACTTCATAAGTCCAACAACGTCCTTTTGCATTTTGATAATCAGAAGGGATGCTAACTACGTCCTTAGGATTAATCTTCAATACCATCAAACGTAATTTAGAACGATTTCCACCATATCCACTGCTAAGATAACCATAAGAACAGAAATGCAAACCTTGTGAACATGTCTGTTCTCGATCAGGATCAACATCTTCACGACGCATGGAAGGCTTTTGACCAATAGAATTATCAAACGTACCAGTATAACAATCTGTGTAATCAGACTTCACCATTTTATACGCGAGAAAATAACCGTCTGGTGTAATGGGAAGATCATTATTTTCCAAAAAAAGATACAATTCGTCCCGTGCACTTTGTGTTGGATTAGCTTGTAGATTTTCCAAAAACCTAAACAATGGTGATACATTAAACCCATTCTTAAACATTGCATATACACGAGCATTTAATGCAGGATGAATGGGCTTTTTATCAAGGTAAATATCTTCACCATAGATTTCAATGCGACCATCAGTATGATCTGCAATCGCTTTAGCCACAGTTAGACAATTTTCTACTGTTTCATAATCACCTTTCTTTAAGGCATTAAGAACGACTTCATAGTTCAAAGAACTTTTGTCGATGGTAACAAGCTTTCCATTAGAAAAGATTGTGATTGAGTGATTCAGTTTGTATTGGTATGCAAACGCTTTAGTCATGTGACTCTCCAAATATTAGTGATAATTAAGTTTAACGCATATCATGCATCTTGTCAATGAGCATAATATAATCTGTTACATCTTTTGAACGCTGTTTTTTATTGTGATAATAATAACCGTTTTGAACATGAGAAATCATTGGATATTTTTCATTGAAAGCTTTTTCATCATAGTTAAGATCATTGGTGTATTTCGAAATGTCAATATTAATCTTCGAAATCATGTCATTAACCAGTGATGATTTAACTACATCATTAGTGTACAACTTTTTAGCATAATTATCCACGATTTTTGTTGCCAACCGCAATCTGTTGTCAAGTTTTGTTGCAATGAAATTTTTTCCAAGTCGAGCAAGGTCTGATTTTTCGAAACTGAATGCAAAATTATTGATCATAGTTTCAAGGTATTCCATGGCAGTTCTCGCTTCGCCATAACGTTTAATTATAGTTTTACTCTTTAGCAATTCATTGGCAAATTCGGCAAGAAGTTGTTTTGCTTTATCAATAGCAGGAGTAAAGTTCGGATTATCTTTAATCAAATCGAACTTAGATTTTTTAATAGCATAAATTGGTTTATCAAAATATTCACCTTGATGAATACGTTCAATCAATTCTCTATCATTATATTGCAAATCGAGAGTTGGAAAACGATCAAACAAAATATAATAACCCGATTCTACTTCTTCTTCTTCATAAACCTTGTTCCATTTCCAAATTGATTCTAAATTGATGCGGTTATCTGCATTAACATAAATGATAGGAGAACCACCACGCGCCTTGGCATTCTTCGGAAGTTCAGGGAATGTAGACATAAGAATTGGTTCAAGTCCACCAAGCATATTTTTGATCTTAGCAATGAATGCATCATCCACATGATCGGCACCTTGAATGTGTTCAATCATGTAAACTTTTTCAGAAGATGGACTGGTAAACATATAATTTTTAAGCTTTGCAATCGCTTGCTTATTAGTATCACGAACAAATACTTTTACACCCTCTTTTGGCGTAATATACAGTTCAGAACCATTAAAATATACACGCTTACCCGATGATTCAACATAAGACATGTTAAACAAATGTGTCTTAGTTGGGCTTAACCAATCATTAGTTAGCCAAATTGAATAATCAGTAGAAGCATTGCCAGTAATCTTTAAAAGCTTATCACCCGTATTACCATTCTTTCCAAAAGTAAGCTTGGATAGAGCGGCAAATCGACGATTTTGATAATTGTCATTGATAAAACACAAACGATCCCAATCATTTTTGAAAGCATCAACCTTACTCTTAATGTTATCACACAGAATAGGCACATACTTATCAATGAATTTTTCAATACTGTTTAGCGTAAAATCACTATAAGACAATGCTTCACGGCTCATGGTGACTTCAATTTCACCGATATCGAAATACAAAATGGCATTGTTGTACAGTGAAAAGAATTCCAAATTATCCTTATTCTTGATCTTTTCTCGCACTTGATCCATATCCAATGGATATCCAATCTGACCCTGTACAATCCAAATGCCACGCAAATTGGTCGGAATCTTCAAATTACCAAAATCATGAGCGAATTCAATAGTTTGAAACTTTCCTTGATTTTCATTGTGATTAGTCAGAATGGGCTTAACTTCCAAGAATCGAAGTTGTTCAAAAATTTCACGGCGGAAACGTGAACAATCATCAATAGGAATAGGCACACTTACAGTAACACCATTATGTTCTTCGGTCGGTTCTTCATCAAAAAGTGTAATAGATGGAATGTTATTCTCGCCAATAATGGCATTATAATAACTCTTAACACCATCGAAAATAGAAATAACGGAGAAGGTGTTGGATACCGAAAAACATGATTTCGATCCCAAACCATATGAACCTACTGCCTCATTAGAAGCATCTTTCGTGCTCTTACCCAATACAGTAAAAACATGCTTTACTGTATCCGGTGCCATGCCAACACCAAAATCAGTCACACTAAACCACGGTTCATATACCGATGGCACATGAATTTCAAAAGGCTTTTCTGGACACTTAGCCATGATATGTGAATCTAATGCGTTAGTAGAAATTTCACGCACGACAGTACCGGGCTTATTCTTGTACAAATTGTCAATAAGCATGGTAAACATTTTGCCATCAGCCTGAATAGAATATTCAGTGGTTTCAAGCTGACCACTGGTAATGACTGGCGTAGAGGTATTCTTGTTAATAATCATTGATAAATTTTCTCAATAAAATTATAAATTATCGACACAATATTGTGTCGGTGGCGGATTGGTTGTAACTATAACACATTTAACGCTAATGTCAATCGTCAATCGTGACCTAGATGGTTTCTGCGAAAAGAAATTTTTTCATCTTCTGTCATATTTTTCGCAATGTAATTTGCGCTTATACGAATGAACACATAGAGTAGTAGTGCGCCGCCTACTATGAATAGTAGAAACCACACAATCCATCCGTATAACGCAATGCAAAAATAACTCGCTATGCACATTACAATAAGAAAAAAGGCTGGGCCATCTAAGCCGATGAACGCTCTAGCTATTAGGTATTTGTTTAATAGATTCATGGATGACTCCTTGTGTATGCACATACTAATGGAATCAATGGAAAAGTCAAGAGTAAAATAATGAATACTTCATGAATGTGAAATGTAATGCATATTGCATGTAACGTATTAAAATGATACAATTTTCGTGCCGAGATATTTCATTTTAAAAGGAGAATCATTTATTAAAAATTTGTTATTCATATAACATTAATTTTAATTATTTTAACAAGAATAATTTATCAAAAATAAATTATTCTTGAGAATTTTCTATTTTTCATAAGATAATCAATTTTCAATATTTAACTATTATTAATGTAATTTGAAATCTTTTGCTTCGAACAATTATAACAATATTAAACAAATAATAAAATATTCGCTGTTTTATAACGTTTTATATTTAAAATAAATATCAGAATTGGGTTTAAATTTACATTCAAACATATAAAATATTCAATGCACAAATTTAAATCAAAAGATCATGTTGAATTTAACAACAATTTTTTAAGAGATTAATAATAAATTTTAATGAACCTTTAACATTAAATTTTAATGATTATTAGTGACTATGCTAACGCAAGCGTTAGAATATATCATTGCTCATTAACGGCCAGAATATTGCTCTCACTTATTATTACATATTCTTGATTGTCGAGAGTAGTTCTAGATTTTACATCTGATTCAATAAAATATGCAATATCTCCAACTTTTACTTCTAATGTTCGATCACAATTTGGATTGATAGCGATTACTTCACCCGATAATACATCTTTATGTTTATCAACTTCTGCGATAATAATTCCAGAAGCCATTGTTTTCTTTCTAACTTTTTCATGTTTTATAAACACATAATCATTTTCGGGTATTAAATTAATTTTAGATGTCATTGTGTGTGATTCCTTATGTAGTGAATCATAAATAATAACATGAATAAAGTCAAATCATTTAAACAATATTTAATAGAAAGAACTTCTTCTATTTTATATCATAGCACATCTTTACGAAATGCCGTTAGAATTTTGGATTCTAACACTTTTCAATTATCTCCTGTTATACAGAGTAGTTTAGAATCTAAACATAACAATTCTAAAAATTATTTTATGAGTTTTTCACGAAACAAAAATTCTTCATTTGTGCAAGGAGTGCTTAGAGATGATACTTCGGTTGTAACTTTTATTATAAACGGTGATAAAATATCTCATCAATATTCTGGTAGAGCGGTTAATTATTTCGGTGATTTCGCTAATAAATATCATTATAATGAATTTGAAGACAGAATTACTTCAAATAAACCTGATATTCCTGATGCAGCATCCTACATAATTTCTATTCATTGTTATATACCGCAGGATTATCGACGTTATGGCAATATGTTATACAATTTGCGTAAAGACGCTGAAAAATTTAATATTCCAATAAAGTTCTACACCAATAGAAAAGATTTTTTAATTCTTAATACTAATAAATCTATAGTTCCCGATGAAAGAACTTTTGATAATTCTCGTGTTGTTGATGAACCGATACAATCTAATTTAACACATAAAATCAAAATTGATTTTGATTCTTTAATTTCTATTATATCATCAACACCGGGAAAGCTTAATAGTAAAGATAAAACAACATTAAGTTATTTAATGGATGATGATTATAGAAATCGTTTTGGTAACATGGTATTATTTTATTTAAAGTCTAGAGATACTGATCGAGATGATGTAAAAAAATATTTTGAAATTCTCAAAAATTCAAATTCAAAAACAATTGAAGAATTATTGAATAAAGTAGTTCGCGTGTATGGCAAATCATAAATTTCTAATTTATAACATGGTCATGGGAATTATATTCTTTCTAAAGTTTGGAATTATAACGGTTTTTTCTTGTATATGGATTATTGAAGCTAAAAGTAGTTTTCAAGTAATAAATGCCGTTCTATGTATGGTGCTTGGTATGTTAGGATGTATTGATGGGATAAAAACTTTTTCTAAAAGTCTGAAATATTTCAAGAAATCATAAATATTATTATTAGGAATTTCGAATGAAATATTATATCATTGCTGCTTTGGTCATGTTTTCTTTTACGGCATGTGCACAAACAAACGATAACAAACCAGATTTATCACAATATCATAATGATACGTATATTACCTGTATTAATCATTTAGACCATTCCGAGGTCGATTATTTAAAATCTAAGCGTAAAGATGTTCCTTCAACAGTTTTTAATCATTTTATGATTTCAGAAATTGTTGATATTAATGGTAAACACATTCAAATAAATGAAGCAGAATGGACAAATTATACTTGTACTTCTCAGGTGTTGAATTGATTTTAGGTAAAAATAATTATAGAAGAGTGATGTAAATGCGTACAAATATACATGGTTATCCTTATAAAATAGATGATATTGGATATGTAATATCTGATCAATTAGAAATCAGAATGGGTATTTGTGTTTCTGATAGCGATTATGTTGGGTCTACAACATCTTATCAATTTCTAATGAAAGATAATAATCAAATTGAAACCTATACTCACGAAGAACTTTATCCTCTAGAAAGCATGGCAGAAGTAGAGATTCAAACGAAGTTTGTGACACCTACGCCATCAATCTCACATTCATTAACCGCAACTCCGACAAGAACACCTAGAATTTCACCAACAGCCACATTGACGCCATCTCTTTCGCCCATATTGTATCCTAATTTATTTACTAATGCTACTTGGACTCATTCTAATGGAACTGTAGATGTAAATTCGACTACTGGTGATATTGTTTTTACTTCAACATCAACAAATAATGAACCAGTTAAATACACTACCAATTTTTCTACAGATGGTGGAAATATCTATTATCTGAATTTAAGATATATCGAAGGAACTTGTCAATATGCTATAATAGAATTAATTAGTAATTCTGTATTAATACAAAAATTGGTGTATGGCATTACACCTGATATGTACATAAAAAATGCAATTTTCGCTTTCAGTGGAGAATTAAACTATAAATTATATGTCCCAATGAATGTGAATCAAATTGAAATGGTTGTAACACTTTATTCGGATTCAAATTTTAATGCACCACCCAAAAATGGATATACGTATAAGTTTAAAAATCCACAATTATCGCGTTCAAACACGTTTCCAGCATTAACGCCAACGCCAACAGGATCATCTCAATTATCCGAATATGATAACATCGTTCTGCAGAAAAATCCCGTAGCTTATTGGCCGCTAAACGATAACTTAATAGATGTAGTTGGAAATGTATCTTTAACTCTAGAACCTAATGTTTCATTAGTTAATGATGCTTATGGAAAATTTTTATGGCTTAATTATCCTGAATCGAGCGGAACTTTTGCCGGTGTTACCGTAAACACATCTTATGAATATGATAATTATTCATTAGAAGTATGGACGGAGGTTTTTGATTTAAATCTATTTGGCACTATATTCGGCTCTTCCCCTCCAAGTGAAGGATTAAATGTAGATGGCTCAACTTTAATGTTATATGGAAACAACGATTCTGTAGGATTTGACGGATTAAATCTAGAAACATACACCACTTATCATATAGTGTTGACAGTTGATAGTAGCGCTAATGCTAAATTATATCTAAACTCCGTAGAATATTCGGGATCAGTTCCATTAGAAGATACATATATTTTCAATTATTTGGGTACAGATAGTTTCAATGAATATATGGTAGGATATATGGGGAATCCTGCCGTATATGATTATGTATTAACTCAAGAACAAGTTTCGGAAAATTACAATGTTGGAATTAGTTCGTACAGATATGCTCAATCATTTCCAATGCCAACACCTACCCCGTCACCAACGTTAACACCAACTCCAACACCATCTGTAAATTTTACTAGATTACCGTTGACTTTAACATTTCCGAATGTATCAACTGTACGTCTTAATTTTAGTCCAACTTCAGTCGGAACAGTAGATTGGGGTGATGGGCAACGAACACTATCCACCAGTCAACCCGACCAATATGCTCCTTATGAACATACATACAATGTTCGTGGAAATTATACAATATCTATATACGGCGACAGTTCTTATTTATCATTTAATAGTGACGATGGAGATTCAGGTCCATCTGTAGGTTCAGCCTTGACATCTTGGGGAGAGTATAATTTAAATAGTATACAATTGCCTCAATATATTATTTCAGTGCCATCTACACTACGATCAGATATAACTAATTTGTCTAACATGTTTTCTAATGCCACATATTTCAATCAAGACATATCAACTTGGAATACTAGTAATGTCACAGCAATGAATGGAACTTTTCTTCAAGCAAGTACATTTAATCAAGATATATCATCATGGAATACTAGTAAGGTCACAGATATGAGTCAAATGTTTAAAAGTGCAACTTCTTTCGATCAAGACATGTCAACTTGGAATACTAGTAATGTAACAAGTATGGGTGACATGTTTGGTGGTGCATCAGCATTTAATAGTGATATTTCAACATGGAATACTAATAAAGTGGAAGACATGTCACAAATGTTTCTAAATACAACAAATTTCAATCAAAATATTTCTAACTGGAATGTGAGCAATGTATCACGAATGGATTTTATGTTCAGAAATGCAATCGCATTTAATCAAGATTTATCTGGATGGTGTGTAAGTAAAATTCCTACTGAACCGAATTATCTAGGAACTCCTAATTTTTCTACCGGAGCTACAAATTGGACGCTCCCCAAACCAGTTTGGGGCACTTGTCCATAATTTTAAATGTAATTAACATCTTCCACAATATGTTCTTTCTTTAAGATTTCAACAATTTCATCAAATAAAGTTCCAGTTTTTGCTCTACGCAAACCGGGCAAATCTTGAGTTATATATCCTTCCATTTGACCCCATTGTTGGTTAATAAATATTTGTTTAATACTTTTTATATTCTTAATAACATATTCTTTCAAATTGTCATTGACACGAATCAGCAATTCACAACTTACTCCCAACATTTTAATATAATATCCTTGATCAATAATAATTTTATTATTTAAAATCATACCAAATTTATTGATAACATCACGTTGCTTTTCAGTATTGGATAGTAATTCAATATTCCTACGATTGTCTACCACCATATCGATAAATTCAATATCGCTGATAGCATCAATAGATACAGTGCGTCCCTTCCAACGTTTTAGTAAGGATTTAATGCTTTGTTGTGTGACAGAATTACCATTTATAACAGGATCAAATATTTGTTGAAAATTGCGATAATCTTCATGTTCGTCAAAATAACGTCTAACTTTTTCATTATTTAAAAATAGGTTAACAAGTCGATCCTTTGGATACATAGGAACGAAATATGCCAAATAATCATTATTCTCCATGATATACTTTTCAGTTGCATATACAAAATTTTCGCTTGCCAAGGCTTCGGCAGTTTTCTTATCATCTTTTAATGCAAATAGGACTTTTAATTTTTCCAAAAATGAACCATTGGTCAATTGAGTTAACAATTCTTCAAAATTGGTTTCATGAGGTAAAACATCGCTCAAATCACCTTGAAGATTGTACATATCCATAGCATAAGCTAGTCTACGAGGGGAAATTTGATTCTTAATTTCTTCATCCTGTTTATCCCACCACATACAAGCTGTTTCGCCTTCGAACCCATATTTTTTTATAAAATATTCGCGATTAACTTCGTATGGATAATAAACATGAACTTGAAACCGATCTTTCTGTGCCGGGTCAAGTCGTTCAACATCATAGGTTTCATCATCGTCTGGATTCACCATTGCCCAAATAATTTTAAGATTGTTGAATTTTTTACCATTAATTGATTTAAATTGAATCAATTCCATAACAGAATTCTTTACTTTAGGTGAACTTCTGTTATACTCATCAATGACGATGGCTTCAACTTCATCATTAGCCAGCATTTTAGGACGTACAAGGCCGAGATAGCTGTTGCCGGTATCAGGATCAATCATTTCTTTAGGAACGCCTACAAAGTCCACCCACGGGTCCATAGTGGATGCCGAGAAATATAACCAACGATCACCAAAATGTTCATTAAATTTTTCTTTAACCGATTCAGTCTTGCCCACTCCATGTTTGCCAATAAATAGCACGTTTATGTTATTTTTAATCCAAAAATTATACTTTGCTGGTGTGGGAATTGAATACATGAGTAAGACGATCCTTTGTTAGATTCAAACATTCTAACTGCTTAATATAAACTTTGCAAGTCATCAAACGCTGTTGACTTTTACACATGATATGTTACACTTGCCACATCTTCACAGGAAATTTTTTATGTCAATCAAATCTGATATTTCTCAAATTCTTACCGATAATCATGTTATTCATACTTTTGTAGATGAATATATTGATGTTACAAACAAGAACATTCGCATTTATCCAGTGGATGATATGTATAAAGTACGTTATGGATATTACGATGATAACGGTGGCGTCGCTAAAAAGTATTTCCAGAAAACTTCTATTGAAAACGAAGCTAATGGCATCAGAACCATTTGGGTTAAGCCTCATGAATTTAGCGAAAACACTGATAAACGTGAAATCATTTTGTCTATTATTTTATCAGCATGTGGTAAAGTAAACCATCAATTTAATGGCCGAGATACTTATGTAAAAGAGATTTCAAATAAAGAAATTCGATCTTTTCTTGAACAGAATTCATTTTATGGTTATCGTAGTAGTGCTCTGAATCTTGGATTATTTTTGAAAAAAGATGTTGGAGAATATTCAAAAGACACTTTAGTTATGATTTATACTTTTGGACACCCTTTCTTTGGTGCTAAAAAGAATAAGTATGACCTTGAAATTATCCGAGCCGCCACGCTGCGCAATTGTCAAGTACGTGGTGGCGCATCAAAGTTATTTACGCATTTTGTCAAGAATTATCCTACAGTAAAAATAAGTAATAGAGAAGTAGCATGGAATAGCATTTGTTATTATGTAGATTATGATCACAATTCAGGAAATAGTCTAAATCATCTTGGATTTGAGTTTATTGGATATTCCGGTCCCGGATTTATGAATGTTGAGAAATCTACCGGAATCGTATTTCATCGTAAACCCATGATACACAAGCAAATTATGGAACGAATTCGCAAGGGTGAAGTTTTTAGCGTTTTTAATGCTGGTGTTAAAGTTTTCGTTTACAATAAAAAAGCTAATTGATATGACTACTGAACAAAATATATTCAATACGGTAAGTGAAATGTCTTATGATGAAATCATAAACATTTCATTTCATCTACAAAAATACCATGGAATATTCAATAAATTTTTCAATGTGGGTAAACCTATTTTTGATATGAGTTTACCTACAGCCGCCGTTTATGTTGAACGTGCATCGGGTAATTTTTTGTATATGAAAATCAATCCGATATTTTGGCGACAATTGAATTTACCACAAAAATTATTCGTCATTATTCATGAATGTAGTCATTTAATCTTGGGTCATCCTATGCGCAGTATAGCATTTGATGATCCAGAAATAGCTAATATTGCAGCCGATTTAGTCGTAAATCATATGGCTGTTGAAAAATTCGGATGTATTCGAACTGAAATTGATCCCACAAATAATTATTATTGGATTGATAAATGTTTCAAGCCCGAAGAAAATATTCCAACAAACGAAACTCTAGAGTATTATTATCCACTTCTTAAATCCAAAAAGGATGCTGGTGAATTGCCAACGGGTTCATCTTTAGTAGATGGTCATGAAACTATGACTCAAGAAGATTATGAAAAAATTATGAAAGAGTTTGACAAGCTATTAACTCCACAAGAAAAAGATGCTCTTAAAAATACCATGAATGTTCATGGAACGGGAGAAGGAAAAGGATTGTGGACATTTTTTAATATAAAGGTGAAAAAGAAAAAGAAATGGGAAACTATTATTAAAAAGTGGTCCTTGCATGCTGTAGGTAGAAAAGAAAAAATAGTCGATCAATGGGCGAGAATTAATAGAAGATTCGTATTTTTAAAAAATGATTTATTCTTACCTAGTGAAATGGAATATGATGATGTAAAGAAAGAAAAAACCAAGATAAAAATACATTTTTATCTTGATACTTCGGGATCATGTCATCATTTATCTGAACGATTCTTTAAGGCTGCAAAATCCTTACCAGAAGATAAATTTGAAGTGAGACTATTTTGTTTTCATGATTTTGTAGTTGAGACTGACATAGCTGGTAATAAAGTGCATAAAGGTGTCGGAACTAATTTCCAAATTATTGAAGATGATATTCAAAATATCATAAAGAAAGAAAATTCGGATTATCCAGCTAGTGTTTGGGTCGTATCGGATGGAATGGCATCGAAATATACGTGTGAAAAACCGGAAAGATGGCATTGGTTTTTGAGTGAAAATAACATTGAATCTATAGATAAAAAATCAAAGATTTACATGTTAAAAGATTTTGAATAAAAAAGCTGACAAATGTCAGCTTTTTTCAATCATTAGTTGATCATGCAGTCCAATCAGGATATAATCGTTTCAAATCATCATACCCGCCAACATATTCATCATCAATGAATATTTGTGGAACTGTAGATACAACAATATGTAATCCTAATGCATTAATTCTAGATTGCACATCAGCTTTTGTTGCATTTACTCCTATCTTATATTCAGTGTAAGTATGTCCAGCATTTTTAATAGCAGTTTTAGCTTTCATGCAATACGGACAATTGTCTTTACTATAGATTTCTATAACCATCATTCATCCTTCTTTGATTTATGTTCTTTTGATTCAGGTGGTCGTCCAGTACGTGGTAATTCACCATCTTCTTGTTTATCTTTTAATGATTGAATATCTTTCATCTTCCACCAATTGTCTCGCGATCCCGGTTCTGGACCAGATTCGGGTGTAAGAACACCATCTTGCTTGTATTGTCTAATTCGACTCATACTAACACCAAGTATTTTAGCAGCTTGAGCAGTAGAAATCAATGAGCCGGAAGGTGGCGGCGCATCATTAGGAGTTTCGTCCTCATTTTTAGATTCATTCAATATATTGTACAATTCTGAAATTTTCATTGTGAAATATCCGTTAGTATCAATATTTATAGGAAGTTGATTTTAGTTGTTATAACTCTTACACTGAATTATAATAACTCATATTTACTGGAATTTATATGCAATTTATAAAATCAAATATAGTTGAAGAAACCCGTGGAATTATCTTACATAGTGTTAATTGTCAAGGTGTCATGGGTTCTGGTGTTGCATTAGCTTTGCGTAAGAAGTGGCCTATTGTGTATGATAGATATTTACAAATTCCCACGGGAGAAGATTCATTAGGAAAATTGCAAATTGTTCCAGTAGGTGCGGAGCTTTATGTAGCGAACGGTTTTGGACAATTGTATTATGGGAATGATGGTAAACGATATGCCTCAATTACTGCCATAGAACATATATTGGATCAAACTTTTAGATGGTGTCGAGATTTAGATTTACCATTAAAAACGGTTAAAATAGGATGTGGATTGGGTGGTCTGGATTGGGCTTTAGATGTGGAACCTATTTTCAGAGAAATGTGTAAAATGTTCCCCATGGTAGATGTTATGATTTATGAGTTAGGATAAATACAAAAATTAAAGGAAAAAAATATGCAAATTGATGTATACAGCAAAGATAATTGTGGTCAATGTAATCAAGTTAAAAGTCTTATTAAACAAAAATGTTTAGAATATAATGAATATATGTTAGGCAAAGATGTTCAAATTGAAGATTTGAAAGAACGAGTAGCTAGTGTTAATTCCGATATTCCTCTGCGATCAGCACCACAAATATTTGTAGACTCAAAACATATAGGTGGATATCAAGATTTTGTTGCATGGTTAAGCTATCAAGAAAATAATTGTTCTCTAAATTAATAGGAATTATCATGTATTCTGCCTACGTTTTATCAGAAGATAGTAGAAAAATTTTATTGAATCTTTATCCTCCTAAAAACGAAAGGATTATCTGTCATCATATTACCGTTGACTTTGGAATTGATGATGATTATACTTTACCACCTAAACCTTTAGATATTAGAGTTATTGGATATCTTTCAGTTGATGGTTTGGATGCTTTTTTGGTTTCTGTTGATGGAACAAGCACACGATCTGATGGAAGTAAGTATCATATTACATCATCAATTGATCCATCTAAACATCAAGCAAAAGATACTAATGATTTTATAACAGATAATAAGTTGATCCAAAACATCGTTCCGACTATTTCTATTGACGCATTACCAAAAATATTAAAATAGAGGATTTTTTATGCTTGAACTCATTTCGTTCGTAGGCATTGATTCTAAAACTAACATTGATGATCTAATAAAGTTACAAGATAACTCAGGTTATCCTTTGGAATTTGGTGTTTTATATTCTATCAATAAATCTGGAAAACATAAACGTTATCCTGCATATGATGAATGTTTAAAAATTTTCGATAAAATGTATCATCACGATTTGATATCATCATTGCATTTATGTGGTAGTGAAAGTATAGATGGTTTCTTCTCTGATAACGAAGATATCATGCGTTTAGTTAAAAAGAATTTTGGTAGAATTCAATTGAATTTAAATGTTAACAATTATGACGAAGATGAGCTTGTCGATAAGATACTACAAAAATGTGAACTAAATGATATTATCATTCAACATAATAAGAGTAAAACTTCTTTAATTGATAAGTTAATAACATATGATAACAATAGAACTTGTAGAGAAGCCATAAGCATATTATATGATGCATCCGGTGGTTATAATAAAGAATTGACTGATATTCTTCCCGTTTTTAAAACTCATTTCACTGGATATGCTGGCGGCATAAATCCAAGTAATGTTAAACAAATAAATGATAAAATTCACAATTTAAATAAACTTGAAAGCTATTATATTGATATGGAATCTGGAATAAGAACTGATGATTGGTTTGATCCAGAATTATGCAGACAAGTTATTAAGAATGTTGAGATAGAATGGTAATTACATTACAAAAATTTTATTAACAGCAGCACCTAAGATATTATCTAAATAATATGTTAAATCTCTAGATAATGTTTCTAGAAGTTCATTAACTTCACTTAAATCATCTTGGGATCGCACACATTTTCTGTATGCATTTTTTCCATATGCATTATTACCAAAACATTGTGGCGCATCGTTAAATCGAATTCTTCCGGTGGTTAGGTATTGTGCACCAAGTTCGTTTAACACTTCGAACCAATCACGAATTATACCTTCTCTGGCCGATCTAAAAGTGCAAACTTTTTGGAAGAAATAAATCATTCCGAGTTGATCTTTTCTGGCTTGATGACGATCACCATAACCATATGTCACTAATCTCCTTTCATTATCTGGATAAGAGTCGTTTCCATAAAAATGCATTATTTCCTTTAAAGTACTAATAATAAAATTTGATGCTTCTATATATAGATGATTTTCACGTCTGTAATTCCCTATGGCAAGAGCATGAAAAATTCTATGTGCCATCATCCAGCCTGTCAAATTTCGACGTTCTGATCCTTTATTATTAGTGAATACCACAGATATAGTATCATCGTTATCTTGCATACCTTTAGTTACAGCATTATAAACATCATCACCGAGATTAGTTTTTAACCATTCTGGATTAACTACGCCTACTTCAGTATGACGATTAGCTTTGGCTGAATTGACAAAATAAAAATTGAAGTCATAATCAGTATTATTAAATTTCTTTTTAACTAACTCAATGCTTCGGGGATTTTGAATAAGCATTCTATCTCGTTTATCTCTAAAAGAACTATTTTTACTAAAATCGCCAATGGTCTGATAATCTTTTATTGCCATCTCATTAAGGGATTCTTTTAGATAATCTTTAAATGTTGTTTTAATCATGATAAAATCTTATTTTCTATTATTTATACACAATTCAGAGTTCATACTAAATAACCAAGATAAATTGATATAAATCAATTTATATGATATCATGGAAAATTATATGAATCTAGATAACAATAATATAAAATATAGGGTTATGGTGGAAGGTAGAATAATTAGTGAACATACTAATAAAATTCTAGCTGAAGCTGCTATTCTCGGATTAGCTGAAGATACAAAAAATAAAGCCGTTATCATTCCGATATTAAGTGATGGCAAAACATTATTAATGGGTTAAAATTTAATGATACGTAATTTAAATAGAGAAGCATTTTTCGAAATGCTTAAAGAAAAAATGACTGAACTTGGTGAATTGTTCATAGAATTTGATATTATCAATTTTGAACATTACAGTCCAGAAGAAGATAAAATTCAGGATGAAGAAGTACAACGGATAGTAGAAATCTTCAAAGATGCTTATGATGTTGTAGAACGCAATATTTAATTATAGAAAGATAATACGGTCAATGCACCAATAACTAGATTATCAGCTTCTTTTATATAATGATCTATTAATTCTTTATTTGAATTATAATTGTCACCATTCATTTGTATCACGTTTTGTGTAGAATGATATTCTTTAAGCATTCGATCCAATCGAGTAATTGCTACAAGTAATTGTCCGTGACCGAAAATATCACCATTTTCATCAAGTGTCTGTACTTTTAAGTTTTTTGATAATTTTTTCAATTCTTCAACGAAATCTTCTTCAGACACGAATGATACCCTCATCAGTTACTCTAGATATATAGCATTATATCTCTTATAAGTCAATATTGTGCGACAAACTCTTTCATGTTACAATCTCTGCAAAGAGAATTTAATCATGAAAACTTCCAAATATACAATTGCCATAGATAGTGATGGTGTGATCTGCGACTTTTCGAGAAAAGTTGTGGAAATCCTTAAAATTATTCCAAAAGAAGAACTTTCTACCATAGCTCGGATCGATGAATCCATCATTGATAAAAAAAGAATGTGGGGAGCTATTGATTGGCATGATCGTCATGTTGAACCCTTTTTTGAATCTTTACAAAAAATGTGTGATGCTGATCAACTTATTGATTTTGTAAGGGATACTTTTGAAGATTATTTTATTCTCACCGCAAAAGGTTCAACACCAAAAGATGGCGGAGAACAGAAACTTCGATGGTATAAAAAACATTATGAAGATTTAAGAGTTGAAATAGTAATAAAAAGTGCTGATAAAGCTCAATTTGCAACGCCTCACACTATTCTCATAGATGACAGAGCCAAATCTATTGATCCTTGGATTGCTGCAGGAGGCATCGGTATTTTGCATACAGATACTAAGTCAACTATTGAAAAAATTAAAACAATATTAACTCAATCTATTTAACTAGATGAGAATGTTGTACATAACATGTTTATAGTACCATTCAAAGTTGTTCCATCAACTGTGTTAGTCAATTTAATAACTATGGTAGATGAAATTGAACCACCTGATACACTAGTTGGAATAGCTGGGCCAGTAAAATTAAATGTTGCAATTATTTGAGAATTATAAGATGTCGTCATTTGTTTTGCCGTAGAAGCTGAATTAGAATATCCTGTTCCGCCGTTGGTTCCATTATCTTGTGATGTGATAGTTTGAGTTAATAGTAATGTATAATTAGAAGCTAATTGTCCTGCTGGCAACCATGTACCACTAAATGGCGTTGTAACGCTACCATTATTATTACGCTTCACTGTATAAGTACCATTTGCATTAAATTGTAAAGTCAACTCGGCGTTGGCTGACCAATTTGGCCCATGTTTAGCAACGGCATTTGCAATATAACTATTTCCATCAATAACCAATGTTGAGGACGTTGGCGAATGTGTTGGCGTCATCGTTGGTGTCACTGGTGGCGTTTTTGTTTGCGTCACTGGTGGCGTTTTTGTTGGGGTGATAGTGGCCGTTTTCGTTGGAGTTGCTGGCGGCGTTTTTGTTCTTGTAGGTGTAGGTGTTGGTGATGCTGGTACAATTGTTGTTTTTGTTGGCGTAATTGTCGGTGTCGGTGTTGACGAAATTCCCGGTGTATTTGATATAGTTGGTGTTATGGTAGGTGTTGGTGTAACAGTTGCCATCGGAGTTGGTGATGGAACTGGAACAACACCACCAACTATTTGCAAATTCTCAGAAAAGTTAACAGATAAGTTACTTTCTTTGGGTGTAGCGCATAACAAATCAGCTTTATAACCATCCACACTTAAATCAATCATTAAATCAAATCTGCCCATGTTACTATCTTCAGTAAGAGCATTTCTTATAGAAACATTAGTTAGATTGTTTACTGGATCGTAAGAGCTTCCAATGATAATGTATTCACCATCATCGGGACATATTTCACCAGAACAGGTATTATATAATTTACCAATTCGGTTTTGTAAATATCCATCCTTAAACATAATAGAAGATGAAGATGATTCTAATGTAAGTGATTTTACAGAAGTTGAAACTGTGATCGTAGTTATAGAGCCATTATAATTATAGCTGAGTGCTTTATAAACGCCATTGTTTAATGTTGATGTAGATACTAACATAGAACCATAATCGTTTGGTGTTAAATCTTCAGCAACGAAAATAGTGGTTGAATTGGTTCCTGCTGAATATATTGCAGAATAGACAGAATGATTACCATCATTATGTTTACTACCAATAATCTGAAAAATTTGATGTGATGTAAATTGAGCAGCATAATTACCTGAAATAGTTATGCTGTTTACATTATTAATGGTATATGGTAAAGTGTTTAATGGAACAATTCTGAAAACTGGTTGTGCCGCAAGGAAAGATGTAGCATCGCCAAAAACAGAAAATGTATTATTGTTAATAATGCGTTGAATGGAAAATGTACTGTCATATGTATGATTACCTTGTATGATTATATTTCCAGAATCTGCAATGATAGAACTTACTGTCCCATCAACTACAGTTGTTAATTGTGGATATGGACCTTCGGGAATAGTACATGTTCCGAGAGAACAACATTCCAAAGCATCAAAACCACAATCATCATCCCATTCCAATCCAAACCCTACAGGTCCACATAATGGATTGTTTTCTATGGTGAATTTATAATTCTCTAACTCTTCTATATTAACAATGACATTATCATAAAAATTGTAGCGTTGAATAATTTCTAATATTTTAGAGTGATATGGTTTTACTTCATTGAAATAATCTACGAAAGCATCAATGGGTGATGGCTTTGAGTTTATACTTGTTGAAATTATATTTGAGGTTGCCATAGCACAAAATGTTTATGCTATTATTTATGAATGTTTAGACTCATTTATATTGGATAATTCACCGATTGCGATATACAAACTTTCTAGAGAATGGGCAATTGTTCTCATAATTATCTTTAGTGTTAAATCTTCTATATCTTCGATAGATATCATGGTTAACGTTTGTTCTATTCCATGAACTTCGATGAGTTTAGCTAATTGGACGTGATCGATCATGAATAAAATGAGAGATGTTTACTTAAATGTTTGAATATATCTTCTTTAGTGTAAAAGACAACATTATCTGGCATCTTTCTCTGCCATTCAACAAAATCGATTAATTTCATGATAGAAGCATTGACATCTTCAACTGAATGATGTTTAAAAGATTCTAAATGAACTTTATTATCCATGTACTAATCTCAAGTTATGATATTGTAAGATTATTTATAGATAGTTAAACATTTTTAGTAACAATTTTGCATCAGACGCATTGTGTATATTATTAGCCACTTGCCAACATGTGTAAAGTCGTCCATATTTCCTCACAGAGTCATCAACATCTTTGCAGGATGATCCAATATCAGGAACCGATATTTTCCAATCTAATTTGATAAATTGATCCACTATTTTTGAAGAATCTGATTTTTTGTCAGGAATGAATACTTTTTGTCGAGGACTTCTTTTCAATAACTCAATCTGTCCTTGAGTCATATTGTTTTCTTGCAAACTAACACCTTTAAGGTGGTAAGCATCAAAAAATCCTTCAGTTACATATAATGGAGATGTTGTATTAGTATATAATTGATTCATACCATAGATAATATTTGATCTGGACACATCTGCATTTATGTAACGTTTTTTATTGGTTTTATCTAATGCTCGCGCCTGATAATAAATCAAATCAGCTTTGTTATCAAAGAAAGGTATAATAAGACGATTTACTAAAGATTTTGCTATAGCTTCATGTCTAACTCCCATTTTAGATTTTCCATTACTCAAATAAAATGGATAATCATCAGGATTTATATTACGATATGCTAATTCTTCATAAGCTTTGGCAGCTATCACATTATCTTTTTTAGCATCATTAAGTAAATAGAAGTAATCCGGTAGTTCCATGACTTCTATATCTATTTTTTTTCTTTTTGGTTTATTTAATTTTTTATCATCTAAGATTCTATTCTTATATGCAATCGTATAATATTCTTTTTCTGGAACATGAAAGCTATCAAAAATGGTTTTCATTTCCTTTGATAAAGGATATTCTCTGTTAGGATCGAAATTTCCTTCTATATTGCAGTTAAAACAATGATAAAATGCCATTTCATCATTAAATAACCATCCACCGCGCGGTCCTTTGGTTCTGCTACCATCACCACAAACTTCACAGTAAACTTTGTTCCAGTTTTTAGAATATCCATGATTGAAATCAACGTATTCTCGAACTAAATCTTCAATGTTTTTGTTAAACATAAAAAAGCCATCTTAACGATGGCTAATTTATCATGATTAATGCATTTAATCAACTTTTTTAGGTTTTTTTGACGATTTTTTAGGTTTTGATTGAACCACTTCGTCCGCTGGTTTTTGTACAGCTAATTGTTCACTTAATGGACTAATAATATCGGAAACATCATCAGGAGAATTAAGATTTATCAATTTATCTTTCACCCTAGATGCTACTTCATCACTATCCATCCATAAATCCTTTCCTTGCACGACAGAATCCAATTCTTCCTTAGTCAAAAATTCTCCATAAATCATATCCGCAAGTTTTCTAAAGTACACTTCAGTAAATTTAACTTGAGCTACGATTTCGTTTCCTTTACCGCCAACCAATTGAGAATAATTATGAATCATGAAAGTACAATTCTGATTAACAATATGCTTATGACCTGCTAGGAATATCATTGTTCCAGCTGATGCTACCATACCTTCTAATGATGTTATTACAGTAGCCTGTGATTGTCTAATAGCCGAAATAATTTGTATAGATGTGTGAAGATTTCCACCATTTGTATTCAAATATATGAAAATAGTATCATGTTGTTCAGCAGTCCTTAAAATGTTAATCATGTTAAGATAATAATTAACTTCACCAATATCCTCAACGATATAGAAATGATGAATATTAACTGCCACTGATTGCTTATAATGTTTTACGTGTTTATTCTGTTGTGTTAAATCTAATTGTAATAATTCTTCGAAATTATTATTTTGTAATGACTGAAAATCTATTTTACCCATGTTTCCTAATTGTTTATTATTCAAAATATTTCACCTTCGTTGATAGACCACATAATAAAGCCGCTTGACGTAATTGTCAAGCGGCTTATATATTTTTTACTTACTTCTCAATTACTTAGCTACTGTTTTTGTTGTATCATCTGTAGGTGTAGTAACTGTTACGGGTGCATCTTTCGCAAAAAACTTACCTTTTAAAGTGGTAAATAAAGCTTTAAGTTTTGGTAAAGTAACGATACCCGTAACAGTTACTACACCTACAGATGATACAACAAAATCAGATTAAACATATCATTCTCCTATGATGGATTATTTATCTGTTGAATAATGTAATTAACTAATTTTATCCAAATCCTTTGATAGCAGTAATTAAATTTTCCACAACTTCTACATTTAATCTATCTCGATTAACATCTCTTGTACAAACCATCGGAATTCCATCACGTTTGATTATTCTTAAAGTGTGGAAATTATCTTTAAGGAATGATTCTAATTCACTCTTTGGTTTTCCGATATAATGATTCAAATCTTCAATAATCATAAATTAAACTCTTCTTTGAATTCGTCAAGTGATAAAGTTTTTATTCCAAGTTCTCTAGCTTTTACTGCTTTTCCTGACATCGAATTAGGTTCTGCTGTAATAACATGAGTGGTTTTTTTGGATACTGATGTACCTACCTTCGCACCAGTCTTTTCTAATTTATCTTGGAATTCCTTATCTCGGAATCCAGTGAATACAACTACCAAATGTTGTAATTCATTGGTTTTGACCTCTTGTTTAAATTTTAAATCAAGTTCTTTAGATAATTCTAAAGCTTCTCGCAAACCGTCCACAAATTTTTCAGCAGTTATTGTATCGAATCCTTCAAATTCTATAATTTTCGGAACTGTTAAATTCCATACAGAAGATTCGTCAGTCAGGTTTTTTAATAACAATTTTGCTTTTCTTACGCCAAATCCTGATCCAAAATACTTAACGGCACCAAGATATCTAGCCAAAGTTAACGTGTTTAATTTTCTCTCTAAACTGGCATAAATCTTTGATCCATTTGCACCAATAGCTTTCTCCCATTCCAACTCGGTTAAATCTATCATAACAGCAAGAATGGTTTCGTATGGTTCATCATTCATATCACAGTAATCGATGATTTTCTTTATTGATGCTTCTTTCAATAAATCCACTTCTAAAGTGTTAAAAAAATCTAATACTTGTTTGAATATTACTGTAGGATTGTTCTGATAGTTGTTAATAACCATATCAACGCCATTTTCATTCCATTCCCACAACTCTTTGATTGGAAGTTGTGCATTTGTCGGTTTGACAACATTTAAAATGTGTGGTATCACACTCCCGCTTTTTGTAATGTTCACAATAGTTCCGGGACCAATATTATTATCGTTGATATAACGTCCATTAAAGCCCGTGGCGAAGGTTACAGTAGTTCCGAATAACTGAACAGGAATAATTTCTACACGAGGCTTAAAGAGGCCATGTTTAGATATTTCATAACTGACATTCACAACTTCTGCTTCAACAATAGAATTTTTGTCCAAAACTTTGTATTTTACTGAATGTTCTGGATTAAGACTGGAAGAATTGCTCAAATTCTTTTGGGCATTCTTCTCATTAATAGTAAGTACAATGCCATCTAATTCATATGGAGATATTTGACGAGCTTTAGTCAGCATAGATGTTAATTCATCATCATCCAATTTACTTCCACGAACCGTTTCTAATGTAACAGTGGTAAATCCTAGTGTATCAAGCAACTGCATATCATCAACTTGACTCGACTTTTTAAATTCATCACTACCGTCTACGATTTGATAAGCAATAAAATCTATATCTTTAATAGCATCTTCATCCGTAATTGATCGATTGAAAATACCGCTTGTCATATTTCTCGGATTAGCAAATTCATCCTTCCAATTCCTTTCAAAAGTATCATTCTTCATAATCAATTCACCACGAATGGTGACATGACCTCGTAATGAAATATCTTTAGGAAGATTAATGATTTTGGATACGTGACGAGTGATATCTGCGCCCATTACACCATTGCCTCTAGAATAAGCTATTCTAAATTTGCCATCCTTATATTGGATCATGCACGATACACCGTCCAATTTATGACTAACTACAATGGATTCATTTTTAAGATTGAATTTATTGCACCATTTTTCATAATCATTTTCATAAATTTGATTGAGTGATCCCATGCTATAAGGTAATTTTACTTTACCTCCACGAACATCTGATCCTACTTGAATGAAGTACGGGTGATTGGGAGCTTGTTTTTGAATTTCACGTTTTAATTGATCATATTGCACATCTGGAATAACGCTATCTCCATTATGATAAGCATTATCATATTCGATTAATTGTGAAATTAACTCTTCAATAATATTCATGAAAATGATCCGATTAAATTTCGAAACCTGCGATTCGTGCGCCAAGAATTGCACTATAATTAATCATAATATTTAATTGTTGATATAATAATGAACGGTCTTTGGCGCTTAAAGTTTCAAATTTGTCTGAATCGACAAATGTCGCTAACTTGTCTATTTTGTTATCAAGCTCTGACTTTTCATCTATTACTCGTTGCTGGAAATCTTGCATATCACATCTCCTGAATAGGACTGCAATCTTACAGAATCCTCATGAATAAAGCAATGATTTAAGCAAATTCGCTGACAGCATCTTCCACATGCATGATTATAGGTTGTTCATCTTTGTGAACATAATTATTGAGCATGCCAACGATATGTGATTTATCATCATATAATCCTATGATGATGGTCATATCTTCCAGAGAACATGAATGGTTTTCTAAAATACTTTTTATAACTTCTTTGATTTTTGTTGACGATGTAAAAGTACCATTAAATCCTAATAATCCTATTGGAAGTTCATCAATGGTATCATACATATAGAAAGATTTGGACACTGCAAGATGAACTAAACGTAGAAATTGTTTAATATACATTAATTTCTTAATATCATCAATAAAAAAGGTTATATTAAAAGATTGCATCAATTCATCAAAATCTGTTCGATCTGTAATATCTTGAAGATACTTTTTAATCTCTGATATTTCGTCAATGATCACTCATCTAATCCTTCAGAATATTCTTCAATAATTTCGATAGGACCAATATTTTTAACGAAAGATTGTAAAGGTTTTATATCAAAATCGTCACCGATGTCATAACTTAATGTAATATGATTTTTAAATACTGGATGATCATAAGTAGCTCCATATTTTTTCATAACAAAGTGATGACGATCTACAACATCTTTGCAATCGAATCTTAATACTAAACAATTTGAACCTTCTGCAGTCTTGAAAATATCAAGTTTTGTGGGTGTGCCTATCCAATGAGGTTCAATTTTACCCATAGCTTTAAATGTTGGCAAATACTTTTTAGAATAAATCACGGTGCAATGATATTTTTTGGGAGACAATGGGTTGGGAATATGATGATCATCTACAAATTTTTTAATGCGTTTATCCGTACCTTCACTGAAAGTAACTGCATCATATGTGCCGCCACTTTCTTTAATCATATGTTCTACAAGAGTTTCTAATTTCATTAATTGTCCTCAATTTCAAATAAATCGTTCATTTCAACCCATTTATTGTAAGATTTATCAGAATTATCTATATTGATTGGATGGATTTCGTATAACACTTTCAATCTCCCAGAATATAATTTTTTATTAGCTATTCTTCCGGTGAGACTTACTTCATTTCCACCATAAACATAAGTTTTAATAGACATTTAATATTCCTATATTAGTATTTAATAAATAATTTAGTAAACAATGAGTTTGTTCTTTGTTAAAAACTATCGTATCATTTGACGTATTATTTATCAACTTTATTGCTCGCTATCGTGCACATCAACTTAAGGAGAATGTTATGTAATCGCTCTCCCATCTACTAATCCTCCCCCCGTTGCATGCCAATATCTTTTTAAAGGAATTAATTTATGTCAAAAAGAGTATCAAGAAAAGCGTTAAAAAATGAAATGTTGATGTCAGAATTTACAGAAAATAATGTTGTAGCTATTAAACAAGGATCAAGAAAAAAATCTTGGAATGTATTAGATATTAAATCTATCAAACCTATGAACGAAAAACAAAGAGCTATGATAGAAAGTTATTTTATGGGAAATCATATTGTAGCTACGGGATCACCGGGAACTGGTAAAAGTTTCTTAGCATTATGGTTAGCATTAAACACGATATTCTCTAAAGAATTTAATCAGAATAAAATTATCATTGTCCGCTCTATTATTACAACAGGCAAAAGTTTAGGAGCGCTTCCGGGCGATTTAGATGAAAAAACTGCACCATTTGAAGCTCCTTACAGAGATATATGTCACGATTTAGTAGGTAAATATTCATCATATGATGATCTTAAAGAAGCTGGGAAAATAGAATTTATGCCAACATCGTTCATCAGAGGATTATCATGGGATAATGCTATTGTTATTATTGATGAATGTCAAAACTTTTCATGGGATGAACTTAAAAGTGTTATGACACGATTATCTGGTAATAGTAAGCTTGTCATCATAGGTGATAAGGCGCAAGGTGATTTGCAATATGAACATAAAGTGGTCAGTGGATTCGATAAATTCATGAAAGTTATGAATAGAATGGATGAAGTTGACATCATTTATTTTCAAAAAGAAGATATTGTCAGATCAAAATTCGTCAAAAACTTCATCATTGCTTGCGAAGATTTAGGATTATAATGTAATTGTGTTACAAAAAATAATGGCTCCGAAAGGAGCCATTATTTTAATCATTGGGTAATAAGGTCGATTTAAACCCCATCTAAATTGGATTAGGCAGCTAGTGCGTAATCGTTTAGAGCGAATGACGAATCATTAGCATTTGCTTTATTTAAGGTATAACGTACCATTCTGAACGGATTGTAATTTCACCTATTACCAGCCACGTCGAAACCAATGCATCCCCATCAAATGTAGCCTGCTTGGCGCTAATCCCAAGTATCCGCTTATGCTTTCAGCCTTTTGTGCTTTCAAGCTACATTTGGTGGAAATGGTGGGACTCGAACCCACGTCCGCAACCACTTTATTGATCAATTTTCAGGATGTTTCCATCCACACAATCATTAAAACTATTTATACATTTCTTATTCTTATCAAGAATAACTGTTTCTAACACAGAAATCAACTCATTTAATATCTAAAAATAATGAATTCAATCTTGAAATAGAACAATGCTCACTCTTTCCAGACCTATCTAGAAATGTAGCTGTCCAACCACGATTACGAGGTTCTTCAAAATCGCAATCATAAGTATCCCCGACCATATGAATATCTTTTCCTGACATCCCGAAAACTTCTTCTACTTTTTCATAAATTTGTGAAGAAGGTTTTGTATATCCTACTTCAAATGACCATATATAATGATCAAACAAATCTCCAAAAATATCTACGATAGGTTTAGCATATGGTTGAGCTAAATTGGAACAGACCGCCAATTTCTTATTACGCTGTTTCAAAATCTTTAATACTTCAATAACTTCTGGAAAAGGTTTGATAGAATTAATTTCTGTTTCCAAATTTTCTAAAAGTCCAGTATAAGGAAGATGCACATCTAATAATTCAGCGCAATCTTCAAATGTAATCGGATTAGTTAATGGATTAATTTCATAACCAGTGACACCAGCCAATTTCTTTAATTCATGATAAACGCCCATCTTTTTTGTACGATTTACAATCGTTCCATATGCGTCGAATACTACTAACTTAGTCATAATAAATCATTACAGGTTCAACATTTTGAATCATAACATCATAATCAAGAGCCATGTTAACCAACCAAGGAATATTTGATATCGTTTTAATTGATGAATTAGCATGCAATTCTTTAACTTCAATTATAGATAATTTTTCATCTGTCATATTGACAAAATCACTTAAATTATCGTTATGATAGGATGCAAAAACATAAACTACAAAACCATCGCCTTCCATGGCACAATATTGCGTCCAATTCTCATTTCGTAGATTAGATTCTTCTTCAAATTCACGAATCATTGCTTCACGCGCCGATTCGTTCTTTTCCATGTGCCCACCTACTCCATTCAACTTTCCGACTTGCCAATTTGGCCGATTCTTTTCAATGAGAAGGACTTTAGTATTATCTTCATTGAAAGCGAATCCTAATACATATAATGTGGGATTTATATTATTATGTATCATCACATTTTCTCTGGACGTTTATCCAAACCATTTTCTTTAAGAATTGCTGCAAGATCATCAACATGCAAACAATCGCAAATACAAGCCGTATCAGGATTATGTTGTAATGTTGCAATATTTCCATTGCAGTAATCATTGCCGGGAACTGCATTATACAAAAGACCATAGGAAACAATTTTTCCATCAGTTCCTAATTGTATAATTTTATCACCGTTTTTAGCTTCTCGTCCGTTTCTATAATGCATATTAATTTTCTCATTCTCTATAATAATAGACTAACTAGAACTTATAATCAACTCATAATTTGATATTATGAGTTAATAACTTTCGATTTCATGTTTAAGTGATGATAGTACACGACCCATGTTGCGACCAAGATATGGAATCATATCATCGAATTCAAAGGTTGCATAAGAATCCATTTCTGGCTTGCCATTATCAAATACAGTTGAACACTTCAAATCCGATATATACAATTCATCAATTCTTGCAACATATAAAACCAAATCTTTCTTGGGAATATAAGTATGATATCCTAAATAATGCAATTGATCTTCAGTAAATTCTATTCCCGATTCTTCTTGGCATTCTCTCAAAGCAGTTTGAATATAGGATTCGCCTTCTTCAGTTCTACCTTTAAAAATATCATAACTATCATGACCTGTTACATGACCTAATAAATACCGATCACGATATTTTACGATGATTCCTGCTGAAACTAACTTCGTCATGACACATATCCTTTATAATTGATGTCATCGTAAAGGATACAATGAAATATGTCAAGGATTAAAATGCTTCATATTCACAATCACGAACTTTAACAATAATTCCATCATGTAATTCATACATTTGAAGAATGTCGAAAAATTCAACATTGTTAGTTTCAATTTTTAATACGTTCTTTTTTCTCGTTTTTCTGAATCTTTTGTTGTACGAAGTTGTTGATATTTTTTGTATAATGAAAAAAGGAAGCATTACACTTCCTTTTTGTTATAAACTTAATCAATGTTTGGCGGGACACTGAATTGATGCATCTACTAAAGCTTTTCGAACATCATCACTAATAGCACAAATCATATTTACCGAAGCGTCTTTTAGAGCATCAGCTTTTTCGGCTTTTTGGAATGAACGCTGTCTAACTTCAACTGCATATGCTTGTGCAGATTTCATGGGTCCGAGAGTATTTGAAAAACGCCATGCTGCATCAGCGTCAGCTGCATAGACTTGAGCAATACGCATAGTCATGTCCGCCGAACGAAGTAATTGACAACCCGTGTCCAACTTCTGCTTGCCCATACTTAAACCAGCACCAGCAATACCTACACCAGCTTGCATTGTCCCACTACAATAATCGCTTGAAAAGCTATTACTGAATGAGCCTAACGCTACTGTTGGCACGTTACGTTGTGTGAATCGTCCACTATATTGAACTGTGCCCGGATTATTAGTAATAAAGTTTTGTTGATTTTGCAATCCACCATTAACTGAATTAGCAGTAGTATTGGCAGTTGCATTTGATGTTGCCGTATTACCATTTGTTACATCCTGTGAGAATGCACTCACGGAAATTAACGACAATAAAGTAAATAAAACGATTTTAAATTTCATGAAAAAGTCCCTGTTTGTGTTGTAGATAAAATGAGAGAGAAGAATATTCTCTCTCACCATTTTTAAATAATATTAGCCGTGGTTATGACCATGACCATTATTACCTGATTCACCTGAACCATGGCCGTTTCCATTTCCCTGACCATTGCCGTGATTAGAACCATTTCCATTATTACCGCTGTTGCCATTGTTCCCACTATTTTCGCCATTTCCGTTTCCACTCTGACCACCTTGTGAATCACTGCCTTGACTTGCGCCGAAAGCTGCACTACCACCGAAAGAACTCAAGGTAAAAGAACCTTCTACAGTTGCTGTAGCGTTGGTCTGTGCACCACCACTTGTATCATTACGGAAATCGCCAGCATAACCGCTGAACTCACCAACGCTCGTACCATTACTGAAAGTTGACCCAGATGTTGAAGTAGTTACACCAGCGCCCGAAATATCGCCACCAGCAGAAACAGTGCCACCGCTGCTATTTGAAGTTGCTTGTTGGCTAAAACCAGTTCCATCAACACCTGTTGATGCCTGTGAACCTGCAATGGTAGTTGATCCTGTCGAACCATTAATTCCACCTTGCCATCCTGTTACTTGACCAGTTACAGTACCAGTAGTAGTTGATGTATTACCATCAGTAGCCATTGCAACAGTAGAAATACCGAAAGCAAGAGCAATTCCTAAAGCAACATTAAATTTATTCATATTTCTCATTTATAATCTCCATTAATTAAAAGCAGGAAAGGATAACTCGATTGGCCCCGCTGTTTACCAAATCAAGAACGTGAAGTCTATCACAGATTGAAAGTGTGTCAAGTTGTATATAACATCATTTTAAATGAATGATTCCAATAAAAAATGCGACTTTGATGGTCGCATTTTTTTATATAACATATTCAAAATTATTGTGGCGTAAGCTTAATACCTTCATCACGATGTGTCTTAAAAGCTTGATCAGTATGATCATTGATTACGGGTTGGATGGCATCTAAATCCATTTTAGGATAACCGGCCATATGTAACCAAAAACCGCTCCACACATTTCCTAATGAAGTAGTATAACTACGTTTAAGATCAATAACGGCAGTTTGAGAATCTTTAAATTCATTTCGACCAGCTTCCATCTTTTCTTGAACATTCTTATACATATTTGGATCAAGACTCAAATTCTGTTCTTTAATAAATTGAAACATGGCTTTTGAACCACCATCACCATAACGCCCCTTGAAAGTTTTATCAATAATATCTCCTAAATCTTTCTTATACATTTGTGGAATCTGAATCATTTCTGCAATAGATGTGGTATAGTTAGCCAAAATATTTTGACTATCTGAAATACGAGCCTTTAATGCTTGCTCACTGCGATTGCCATAGTTAGCATTTGAAATATAAGCTGAACCTATAACAACTGTGACTAATAATACAAATGCTACAATAATACCTAATACAATTTTCATTTTATATCCTTTTGTTAATTAAAATAATTACTACGACGAATAGAACCATTTCCAAATGATGAATTAACGAAAGCATCATTGAACCAACACCATATTAATAATCCTGCTAACATAATTAAGTAAATAATACTAGAAACAATTAATGCTGTGGCACTTGGAAAGTAATCATGTTTTAAATATTCATAATTGCTCATAGATTGACGATTGTAATAATATTCAGCATTAACCCGAATTTGATTTACTACATCTCCAACCTTACTTACATCACCTACGTTTTCAATGGTATCACGCATTTTGACTATGAGCAATTGATTTTTAACACTTTTTCCAAAGGTAAATGCCCCAGCCCAATCGATTTTTGGATAATGTGTTACACCAATAGCAACAACAATATCATTCTTTTTTGATCCGAGCCAATGTCGTTCTAATGCATTCAAGTATGCTGGATCATTAACTGGAACAAAAACTACAATAATATTAGCTTGCTTTTTCGGTCCAATATTGCGAAGAATATCTGCTAATTCCTTATTATAACTGTCAATGTCTAATCCAATAACTCCTGTATTAATAGCATGATTAAATTTGTAATAATCGTAGATTGATGGATATTTTGGTAGCCATTTTCCATAAAGTTTTATATCATTCGGAAAGGATTTATTATTATATAAACTATCTGGAGCAGCTAATACATAATTTGTGATTCTTTCAGACAGAGAAAATGGGTCATCTTTTTGTACAATGCTCCATCGCTTGGGTTCTATTAATCCTTGACTATCCACTCTATTAATATCCACTGAACCTATAGTTGAATGCACTACCCAATCTTGGTCATAGGGATGTTCGTAGCAAGTATCACATTCTGTTGTAGTTGATTTATTTTTTCCGTAACCTGTAGTGACTGTATGACAATGACACGGATAGCTATGAGAACAACTTACACGCTCCACAACTTTAGATGTTACTTGACCGTTTAAAATATCAAAATCTGATGTACTATTCCATGACATGATTAGAATTGCCATAGTCCCAATAAACAATGAAGCTGCAATAATGATGCACGTTTCTGCAAGATCAAAATGTTTCGGAAACACAAAATGACAGATTCCTGCCAACGAAAATGACAAAATAATCAAAAATAAAAATAGACCTAACATAGTTTATACTCAATGAAAGAAGTTGTTATTATTTTTAGAAATTAAGATTTATCTTCGCGCAGCTGATTATATTCAGCTGCCCATACCTTATCATAACCTAATTGATCGGCATAAGTAGTAACAGTCTTTAAATCAGCATCATCGACAAAATTAACAATCAATACGATGGGCTTAGTTTTATCAAACTTCAAGAAATTATTAATGAAATTTGATAATGGCAAATTTTTTGCACCCTCGATAGAACCATCTCTAAATGAGACTGGATCACGTAAATCGATTAGAACTCCACCCTTTTCTAAGAGAGTTTTTACTTTATTTTTATTAGCGAATTTCATTTTCATCTTCCTTAGTTAAAAGCGAAGATGTTATCTTCGCTAGATTATGTTTAATACTTCTTTCAATGAATCAATCCTATAAAATTTATTTTCATTAATATTCCAAGGTTGATTCATCAAAATTATTTTATCAATATTACAATTAATTAAAAAATCATTACAATTCTCTACGTTGTCATCTATCGACGCTACAATGTTATCATATCGTTGAGCAAAATACGATTTTTTAATTGCTCCACCTGAAATGTGTAAATGATCATATTTCAATTTATATTTCTTTAACCATTCTGAAGTCACATCATAAGCATGTGGATGATAACTTCGACTTGAAACGATTACAATAGTATGATCATTTTTCAAAACATCTAATAATTCTTTGGCATACTTTACAGTTTCAACAGATTCCAAAACTTTATCTTTAATGATAATGTCATAAAATTCTTCATATGTTATTCCATACCGTCCAGCGATATCATAACTATATTGTCCAGTCCAATGCAAATCTTTATGAACATGGTTATTTAGTTTTTTAGTAATGATGTTTTTAAAGTCACTAAGAACATCATCAATATCTATAATTATAGTTTTATCCATACTTCATTCCTGCGAGCATTATAGAATTCTATAACCTGTTGAGGATTATTTTTCCATCCTTCAATTGAAGCAACTTCTTCAATTTTATGATTATTCCACAAACCGTCAATAGAATCGCGAAAAGTAGATAACCCACTTTCTTTTGAAATTCCGGCACCAGTTAAAAATACTAATTTCTTTTTCATATTTGTTGTAAGAACATCCACTAATCAATCTTTATACAATTATTTTTATTAAAGTAATTCAATATTTCTATTCTTCCAAAACTTTTCAGCATTTTCACCAATATACATAATGTATGCTGGAAATGTTTTTCTCGATTCTGATTCAGATATATACAATTTTGATTCAAATGATGCTTCCAATATAAATTTGTATTTTATATCTGTGTAATAATCGTATGTTTCATCATCAGAAAATGATAACATTTCGCCTGTTGATGCATCATAAACCTTAATGTTGTGTGGAAATAATTTACCTAATTTCTTCCATACTGAAATAGATTCTGGTGTTAATTTTGAATCACTTACTAAAATATATCCTAAGTTTACAAACAAAGATTTGTATAAAGCGGTTACATATCCTTTACCTCGGAATTTAGGATTCGTAAAACTTCGCTTGATATTGAAATGTTTATCGATTATGGTTCCAGCTAAGTAAGATACAATCTTTTCATCTTCTTCAATAGCAAACATAGTATTTTTACTATCGTTAAGTTTATATTTAAAAATAGGTTTCCCATCTATATCTGTCATTAATTCTTTAGATTCATAATTAATATTGCTATCAATAATTCCTTGTTGACCAGAACTAACTCGTTCTATTTCTGTTAAAGATTTTTTATTTAACATTTTTAGTAAATCTTTTATTTTCATTTATTATTTCTTGCACTACCATTAGTTTCAAGAATCTTTCGTTCAGTATTTAAATTACGATGTTCAGCATGGTAATCGCTATAACCATCGGGAAAACGTGCTTTAAGTTTATCAATATTATTAATCAATCCTTGTTCCCATGACATATCTAAGCTATCAAACAAAATAGCATCATACCAATGTTGATCTGCAATTTCTTCAACGATACCATGTTTATCTGTAGGAGTTCCATTAATCATATGCATAAGATGCTCCGCCAACTCACCACTTTCAGTGCAATTTCCTAAGAGGCCATGCATAATACGTGGGTCAATTTCAATCTCATCATCTAAATGATCATCATGATGTCGATCCGAACATTGTGTGAAAAACTTTAACTTTTCAGCGGCTTCATGAAATTTTTCATTATATTTTTTAGGATTAGAATAATATATTTTTTTCTTCAAACCATCTAAAATATCGGCAATAGTAATAAATGCTGCTAACAAATGATTTAATTCATTCTTATTACAAACTATCTTATCAATTTTCGATTCTGTACGTAAAGCTAAATTTTTATATTCTTCAAGATTCATAGATATTCCATATTATTCTAGTATCTTAACATCATCAGATAAGAAAATCAATCCATCATAAATATAGTATATTATCAAAAATCATGAATAAAAATTTATCATTTAAACATTATTTGCTCACTGAAATGCCATTGCCGACAGATTGGGATAAAAATAAGTTCAACAATAATACGCCATTTGCGCAACAAATTCGTTATGCTAAAGAGCGTGCACAGCAAATAGGCGTAGGTAGCTCTAGAGTTGCTTTTATCGTTCCTTATCAAGGACGCCAAACAGTTTTAAAAATCGCAAAAAACAAGAAAGGATTAGCACAGAATGAACATGAAGTTGGGAAACTTAATGATTATTATTTAAATTCTTTAAACATAACTATTCCTATCATAGATTACGATGAAGAATCAAATTTACCTACATGGATTCATACAGAATATGCTTCAAAAGCTAAGAATTCTGATTTCATCAAAGCTTGTGGAGGAACATTGGCTGATTTATGTGCATATGCCGTTGAATATCATGGTGGTAATGATTGGACAGGTGGAAATGCTAGTAAAATTAATGGGGAAAGTGATTTGGCTGATGGATTTGCAGAGTTTATCGGAAATTATGATACTCCTATAAACGATTACAATAGATTATCAAATTGGGGCATATACAAAAATAATCCCGTTATCGTAGACATTGGAGTCGATAAAGATATATTAAAAACTTATTATAGTTAAACAAAAATGGCCCTTTGCGGGCCATTTTTATGCAGCCATTTTAGCACTATACTCTTTGTAAACTCTACTATGTTCGCTTACACCTTTCAACAAGAATTCCATTTGATCTGCCGTGATATTTCTATTTTGTAGAATCAAATGTTCATAAAAACTTGGACGATATGGTACATAGAGTAAGACTAATTCAATTTCTTCTAACAGAGAATCAGACTTCCAATGGTTACAGGTTAAGCAAGAAGTAACTACATTAGTCCATTTATCCTTACCACCACGACTTACAGGAATAACATGATCACGACTAAGTTTTGAAGTCGGATAAACATTTCCACAATAAGCACACATATTTCTATCACGTTCAAATAGTGTTCTATTAGTTAATGCAGGGGCATAATCTATTCTTCCATTAAGTTTATTTTTATCCGATTTAATAGCAGCAATGGTATCCATTTCTAATACAGATTGTTGACCTGTTTTAGCATTAATCCCACCATGTAAAGTAACGGCATACTTATGTGTAGTCCAAAGTATTTTATCCTTGGCCGCTAATGTTGCATAATCTTCAAATGATAACCAACCGGAAGCCATTCCAGTGCTAGTTAATGCCAAAACTTTTGGCATTCTTGTGCTAACTTCATGATTACTTTTATTGTAATGTTGCATAAAAATCCTTTAATTACCCTTAATTATTTTATCGAAACCTTCATCTAATGATGGTTTTACGTAACTCTTTTGCATATTTATTAATATGTTTTTAGGAATATTTTTATCAGTTTCTTTTGCACGATTTTCAACTCTCTCAAAGATTATATCTAATGGAAGCTCGAAAGTAACTGCCACTTTTTCATAAAGTGATCCAACATTTGACAAAACGTTTATACGTTTTCTTGATGTAAGATTGGTTTGATCCCAAATAATATTTTGTTGATTCTTAATTGCAGTTTTAAAATTTGCATAATTCTCGCGAGTAGCTTCATCAATGGCACTTGACCATATTTCACTATAAGTCGTCCCCATTTCTTTTGCCATTCTTTCAATAATAGTATCCGTGGATAACACAACATACTTCTTATCGGTGGTTCTAAGAAAATTTTCTACCCAAGTTGATTTTCCGCTTCCCGGTAATCCTATTAACATCAATAGCGATAGACGTTCAGGTATAGGTTTAATATCATTCAATTTCATATTCAGTGACCTTTATCTTAGCTTCTTCAAACATCATTTTCGATATATCAAAATTCCATTCTTTCAAATCTGGCGCTTTATAAGTTATAACTTCAATAATCCCAGCTTGAATGATCATCTTAGCGCATTCAGTACAGGGAAACAAGTTACAATATATTCTAGAACCATTTAACGGAGTTCCAGTTCGTGCTGCCAAACAAATAGCATTACATTCGGCGTGCACTGTTAAATTATACTTCAAAGGTCTTTCATAACGATGTGGATAATCGTTTATATCATCATAAACATCATGCGGGAATCCATTGAATCCAGTAGAAACAACTTGATCAAATGCACCTACAATAATAGAACCTACTTTCGTTGAATTATCTTTAGATTTATCTTTCACGATTTCAAGTTGTTTCAAATAATATTTATCCCATCGAATTCTTTTTTCATTTAAGGCAACCATATGATATTCCTAGTTTACTAAATGATAACATCGTTAAACATAAATATCAAGATGAAATTTTTTACTAATTCAAGGATAAACAATGTATCAAATTCATAATTTAACTCCCGTTACTATTACTATTAGTGACGTTGATTTTTCACCAAATTCTATAACTTACATCCCTGATGTTAACATAGGAGAGTATTCTGTTGCAGAATTTAATGCTGCTGTGATGCAAAGCCAGTTAAGCATTGTTTATATTCCAGAAACTCCTACGCCAGAAGCTGGTTTAGATGTTATTGTTAAAGGAACTGATGATGGTCAATTATTCGGTCAATTGTTGTTAAGTGCAGCTAGTCAAGCAGACGCTTTGAGAATTCTAGGTTTCGTAACTCCTAGTGTTACACCTGAACCAACTGTTACACCTTCTGTGTCTATAACACCTGAAGTGACCACAACACCTGTTGTTACTCCAACCATATCTGTTACTCCTGAAATTACAGTAACACCAACTATATCCGTCACTCCTGACGTTACCGTAACACCAACTATATCTGTTACGCCAGAAGTATCGGTAACTCCAACTATATCAGTAACACCCGAAATATCAGCAACACCTGAAATTACAGTAACACCAACAATATCCGTCACTCCTGACGTTACTGTAACACCAACTATATCAGTAACACCAACTATATCAGTAACACCAACTATATCAGTAACACCAACTATATCAGTAACACCAACTATATCGATATCAAAAACTCCTGAACCAACTGTTACACCAAGCATTTCAGTTACTCAAACACCTAACACTTCCTCATCAACAATCACACGAGCTTCGTTTACCACATCTAATGGTACAGCAATGGATTGGAGCGTTTCATTACCAAGCGGAAAAGGTGGAATATTGTTATTAACTGTTAGCGCTCCGGGCGGTGCCAATACTCCTACTGGATTTACATTAATTGATGAAACTCGATTCGGAGATGGTGGAAGTGTTACTAGTGCATATTGGAAAATAGCATCTGATAATGATCCTTCAACTATTGCAAGTACTTATGGATCAAATGATAGCGGATGGGTTGTAGTATGTGAACGTTGGATGGGAGTTTCTGGAATCAATGCTTCTAGTGTTGCAACTACCACTAAAACAACTCCTTCTCCTATTAATATGACTAATCCCGGTATTACTACTACTGTTCCTAATTGTGTCATTATCAATAGTGCTGGTACTAGTAGTTATAATACTAACATTAATCCAATATTTACTGCACCAGCCGGATACAAACAAATAACAAATCCGGGAGTTGTTAAGTCTCAAAACATGATATGTAGCTCTATTTTACAACCTAATGCTGGTTCGACGGGTGCAGTAACAGCTGTAGCTGTCACAAGTGCAACAGGAGTAGGTTTCTATAGCAGACTTATTGCCTTAGCTCCGGGTACTCCTGCATCGCCTACACCAGTTCCACCTACGGGCACTCCACGTAGCACACCTGTAGCGAGCGGTAGTACTCCTGTAAGTCCTACACCGACACCTACGACTTCGCGTAGTATCGTTTCTGCACCAGTGCTTGCTGCCCATCCTAGATTGATCCTAGATAATACTACTTTGGATAATCTTCGTTTAAAAATGACTAATAATGATCCAGAATGGGTTACTTTGAAATCCATATGCGATAGTTATAATGGTGGAAAAGTTAACCTTCCTGTTGAAGATGCTTATCCTACTCTCCCTAATATCGGTAGTGGTTATCAAGGTGAAAATTATTTGCCAGAATTGCTAAATGTGGCCTTGGCATATCAAATATTAAAGATAAGTGATCCAGCATCAGCCGCAGTATATGGTGCTAAAGCTGTTGAAATCTTAATGGCTATGGCTACTCCATATACTACAGGAAGTGGAAATAAAGGTTGTGATCCTCAAACCGATGATGGCTTCGTCATAAAATTCTATGGTGTTGGTTTTGGAATAGGATATGATTGGTTGTATGAATTATTGACTCCTACACAACGTCAACAAGTAATAACTACTGCTAATATATGGGTTGATAGTTGGGAAAATCCTAATTCTAGATCAAATTTTGCTTATAGTCATCCATTATGCAATTATTATGCAGGATACTTTCATGCAAAATGTGCTATAACATTAGCTACCTATGAAGATAATCCTAATGGAGCAAAAATGTGGCAGGATTGGTATGGTAATCAATTTTTATCAAGAGTTCAACCATATTTCCTAAAACATATGACAGGTGGTGGATGGCCTGAAGGTTTTGGTAACTATGGACCTCAAGCTGTTTTGAATATGAGTCTTCCTGCAAGAGAACTAAAGACTGCTACTGGTATTGATGTAATAAATTCAACTTCAATACCTTATACTTATCCTGTAGATATGGCCGATTATGCAATGCATTTCACATGGCCTTCATTAGATTATTTTGATGATAGAGACACGAATCATGCTAATGGAGTAGCTACACCACCTGTTGGAACAGTTCCTACTGGAATGGTGAAACAAATACTCGGTGAATTGGTTTATTGGAATAGACCTAATGTTGACGTATTTAATCAATATCTACAATCGGTGAATGCTGCTACGAATAATTTTGCCTCAGCTGAATCGTGGGTTGCCATGCTTGAAGGTAATAGTTCATTACCTGTAAAACCTTTAAATACTTTGCCATTATCTTATAAAGCAATGGGGTTGGGTGCAGTCGCTGCAAGATCAGATTGGACAACATCGGCCAAATGGTTAAGTTTTAGAGCTAGTTCATATGCGGATAACCCTGAACAGGCTGAAGAAGGTTATGATCAAGGTAGTTTGGCTTTAGTAAATGGAAATGTTCCTTTACTTGTAAACACCTATGGCTGGGCTATTCATGAACCAAATGGTGCTAACGATGAAACATTATTATACAATGATTTATTGGGCAGCTTTAACGGTACTCAATATGTTGGTAATGCTCAATGTTATAATTTATTTTACGTGAGAGATGTTACTGGAACCAAAATTAATCAAAGCTTTGGTCAAAGTAGTTTTAGTGCTGAATATGATGGAGTCATCACTGATACTACTCTTGAAGATAATGGAAATTATGTATGGATTAAGGGAAATAACATTGAACAAATGTATAAAACTTTCTCTGCTAATGATGGCGTTGTAGGTTGGAGTAGAGAAATTGTGTATCTTCGTCCAAATCGTTTCATTGTGTTAGATAGAACTGAAACGGGAAATATTAATTTTGATCAATACACATCATGGAATTTTCCAGCTAATCCTACTCTCATATCTGGAACACAATTTGGTATTACTTATAAAGGTTCTTATGTCGGTTCTATGACTTCAGTATTGCCAGCTACAACAGCTACAGTAACAAAAGTTTATCCTTCCGATTCTCAACCCAAAGTTTGGAATGTTCAATTACGTACTCCAACCAATTCATTAAAACAAAAATGGTTGACTGTATTTGACATGGCTTCTACATCATCAAACATTACAGTATTAGCTTCATCTGCTTATGCTATTCATTTAGCTGGTGCTGATGGTGATCAAGTTGTTGCATTTGCGGATACCACAAATATTACTTATCAGAATCCGAATGTGGCAGCTTTGCATGTTGTTACAGGTTTGTCATCTTCTACATCATATAATGTGACTATAAATAGTGGTAATGTGGTTGTAACTCCGGGTGTTGGCTATACTTCAACATCCAACGGTGTTCTCACATTTTCAACAAACAATTTAGGTAATGTGATATGAGAATACAAACTCTTTATGAGTCATTATACAAAGATGATTTTGAAGTAATAAGCGCAACATTATTTTCAGACAATGGTGATACTGTTAATGGAAGCTTTCTTCTATTAGATGAACGCACAGATGTTCAATATTTAATAGATTTAACTATTGATAAAAATACCAAAAAATATAAGATTGAATCCATAGTTGGTAGAGATGGTGACAATGATTTCGACGGCGATAGTGAAGATTATCGAACTGTAATGGATTATTTGAATAATAATGTTGGATATGTTCTCGATTATATTTTAAAATCTCAATAGTTTACGAACTTTAAAAATTAATATTGTTGTCCTATTGAGATTGTTTTCTAATTTCCGTGGAAGATGCAGGATGTTCTCCATCAAGAAACCATATTCTATCAGAACTTAAAGTGTTTTTATATACATTGAATTTCTCATCAGAATTTCTGCCAGATATAATACAATAACCATCATCTTTAAAAGTTAAAGCATAATTAGCACGATCACCACCCGACAAGAAATAGACTTTATTCCGTTTATTAACTAACTCAGCATATAGTCGTGTAAAGTTTCTTGAACAACTTAAAAACATATCATCTTCAAAAATTATTTGTCCAGTGAAATTCTTATAGGGAAATGATTTTGTAAATAAATCAAATGATTTTATAAATTTTTCTTCATTATACTTTCCTTTTGATGTTCGATATCTTTTGTGATCAACGTGCAAAATAACTACTCCATTGGACGAAAACTCTGTTTTATCACAAATTTCGTCTATAGCTCGTAGGATAATAGACAGATGTCCTTCATGGAAAGGATAAAATGCACCGGAAAATTGAATTACCGTAGTGTCATTAGGAAGTTTAAAAGTATCTGCATATGAATGTCCGTAAACATCTGTCCATGTACGATCTTCTTCAAAATATCCAGCTAATTTACAGAAATCATAACCATACTTTTCTTCAAGTTTTTTGTACCATGGTTCTTCAATAACCATAAGCCACGTCTCCCCTAATGATATAACGATATCCTTCCCCAACGTATTTTTGAACTTGATGACATAACCAATGAGGAAAAATTAATAATTTTCCACGTTCAGGATTGATGCTCATAATGACATCATTAGACATTTCTGTCCAATCTGATATGTCCCATTGATCAGGAAAATGTTGATTGTTTATATTTCTTGTGTCATTAATAAATTGAAATTCTCCACCTTTTCCTCTTGGAGTATTCAAATATAACACATATGAAAACATAGTTATATATTTTTCATTTTTATTTTCATATGGGGCATCATGATGCGGAACATGCATTCCACCAGATTTATATTTCATGAATCGTAAAAATGGTGTTGATCCTATCATGATATATTGATTTACATGATGACAAAACGGTAAACGCATAGAATTGGGCCATGGATACGGTAAATTTAATCCTGATACCACTAAAGAATTTGACATAGCATTTCTAAGTTTTTCTGAAATAATATACGCTAATTCTGAAGTCCATGCCATAGCACGATAACTTCCTATATTCTCTGACGCATTGCAATATCCATCAATACCTACAGGATAAGCTTCTTGTTGATCAAATTGTTTGATCAGATCATTGCAGAATTGTTCCGAAAATACATTGTTAGCGATATAAACAGGCCATGAAGTCGTTCCCACAGTTACTTGAATTTTTTCAACATGCATATCTGTTGGAATTTCTTCCAATGTCACAGGATTCCATGAAGGTTTATTATCTCCATAATAACGATTAATATCATGCATGTTGTAAACTCTTTTTAAGTAAGAACATAAGCTTTCCCATTTTTAAACAAAATTGCATCTGCATAATGAATAGTTTTCCCATCACATTGAAAATATTCAGAATTATATGGATTATATTTTAATTCATGATCATTTATTAATTCATGATCATTCATTGTTTCATATGCATCGGTAACAACGAAAGCATGAACATTTTTAGTCTTATATGCAAGTGTTCTAGCTCGTCCACTTGGGTTGACTTTCATATCACATTCATAAGCTATAAAATCGTCTAAACGATCAATAACTTTCCCTTTATATCTTATTGAAAACAATTTTCCATGGTTCAAGTTGCGATAGATATAAAATTTGGCTTTACGTCGTCCGCGTATACGATCAGTCTGTTTGAGCATAATATTTCCTCATTATATCGATTATTTTGATTAATAAATAGCTTGATGAACACTAATAGTTTACATATTACTCAAAAGGATTTCAAGCTTTTATGGAGTAATTTAAAATCATCCGCCAAAAAACGTGACATACCATTTACATTATTGTTATCAGACATGGATGAAATAGGAATTCCTATCGTATGTCCTATTCTTGGAATTCCATTGCATTTTAATAGACACAAAGTAGAAGATAATTCCATAAGTTTCGATAGAATAGATTCTTCTAAAGGATATTCATTGGATAATGTTATTGTAATATCATATCGTGCAAATAAATTGAAATCTAATGCAACTATTGATGAGATGAAAAAAATTGTGGATTTTTATTCTCAAATAATTCAATCCTAGTTAATTTGCAAGCTTCTAACACATTCTTATATGCATAGCGACGAAAATCTTCTAACAATGGACTTAAATGCCAATTTGGAAACGGTAAAGTATATTTAAATTCATTTCTTAATACGTTACTGATAAATTTTTTCGCATCAGGCATTTTAATAATAACAGAAGCTATTTCATCTAGTTTAACATTAGATTTTGCCATATTTGCTATTTGTTCAACAGTATTGTAATCACATCCAATCATTTTTAAATCATTCAATTCACCAGACCATTGTAAATCACCAGATGGAACAGCATTAATAATTTCTACTGGAACCTTAAGATATTTTGCCAACTGTACTACTTCAGACTTATGTAAATGACTGATAGGATAAAAATCTTGTGCTGCATCGGATGCCTTACCCCAAAATCCTAAATAACTCGATTCGTCAAAGTTGGCAGTTCCAACTGTAACGGGATTAAATCCTTTATATATTTTATATTCAGCTACGACTCCATATAAACAAGCATTTCGCAAAATAGGTAATGCTGCTTCTCTACCAGCATCAAAACGAAATATTGGCATCGGCAAATTCATATCAATAGCTGTTAAAAAATCATATTGTTTTGCAAAATCAAAAACATCATAATTCGATGATTTTATTTGATTTTCGATGTTTATAGAAACAATTGTTGTAGGAATTTCCGCAGCATCCAATAATGCAGCAGTAGTAGCAGAATCAATTCCACCAGAATATCCAATCACTGCATGATTTAGGGTTCTATCATGAAACCATCGTTTTATTTGTTCAATCAATGAGTTAAAGTTTTCATTTTTCATTTTTAATTTCTATACAATTGAGACATTCTACGATTCAATTTCGTTTCAGATTCCATTTCAGGAAAATGCATCCAACAAACGGGTGTACAAGCTAACGGTTTAAATCTTGTGTATAATGGTCCTTCTCTAGACCATCGTGTAGCACAAATTCCCCACCAACTGCCTTTATGACTATTATTGGGTGGTAATCCTCCGTTCTCAAAAAATTCCTTATCCGATTGCTCTTGACTTGTTAAAGCCATCCAACACGCGGGAATGACATTCCAAGCTTCTCCATTAGGAGTTTCTGTTACCAAAATCATAGTGCCATCTTTCGGAGCTTTACTAATGGGTAGCCACTTATCCATAATTAATCCTTAATAATAATTTTCATGTTCATTCTTTATATCGTGAAAAATATCATACATATGTTCGGGTAATGAAGTTCTTTTACAAAAGAACTCTTTATTATGCAAATAACTATAAGCGAAACGTGCAAGATTTATGTTGTATAAATTTATTAATTTTAATTGATCTTCAACTAATATAATTGATTTATTTTCTACAATATCTTCAACATCAATCAAATCTTGGTATGATCTAACGACAAGAGGAACAAAAAATTTAGTAGTTTTGAATGTAGTACATGCACGTTGTATAGTGTCGCCTCGTACCATGTCAGAGTCAAGAACTCTAACATTATTCCCCGTTTCAGTGATTATTCCTTGTTCATACTTACCAATAACATCACCATGATTATTAAACACTCTAGACATCCTATAATATGGAATATCTAATTTTTTAGAAATAAATTCATCTACACTGATCAACGTTTCTTGTTCAGTATGTTCAAAATCTTCGATAGAAAGATTTGAGTGGTCTATCAATTTTACAGATAAATTAGTATTATCTAAGATAGCGTTTTTAAATTTTTCCATCAATTCATATTTTGATGAATATGTTCTTAGTAAGATTTCAGTAATCATGTTTTTCAACAATATAAGTTGATTTATATTCTTTAATTAATTTGATAATTTTAAATGCGTCAATTTGTCTCGGAGATGCTTTGAATAAGCATTCGAGTCCATATTTACCGTTTTGACATATCATGTTTTCGGCATCCAACCATCTAAGTTCAAGATCATTATGTTTTTCAAAAGCATCGGCAGCACATGCAATAATTTCTACTGGTTTGATATCAACTACTTTGTCAATGGTTTCTGTGTAATTTACTTTCATATTATTTGCCATAATATAAGTGCGATGGCGTAATAATTCCTAGAACATTAGACGGCGAATCTTGTTCAAGATAAACACGCCAGCCCTTCGCAATTGAACCATCAAATCCAACGGAATTTTTGTCAATATTATCCAATTCAATTTTCTTTGATTCATCATTTTGCAACCATTCCCACACCATATCAACAACAGCATCACATGACAATGGTATTGGAAATGCGATGGAATCTCCGCTGTGATAATTGTACAGTATTAATCCTTTATGAGGATTAATTGACCATGCATGAATTTTAGGTTTATTAAATTCTTCTTGAGAAAGTAATAATTGTAACGCAAGCTTAAAACATTCTTTACTTCTGCCATTAACATTAAAAATTTTGTTGTCCATAAATTTCTCTTTATTTTGAATAAGTGGTCACTTTACCGTGAGTATATTCTTTCCAAATAGAATACCATGATCCGTAAGTTTTGAATTCATGCTCGTCATCTTTAGATTTTTCATATTTAGATTTTTCAATCTTACCAGTCTTTGTTGAGCATCATAACTCACATCCCATGAACTTGTCATAAATTTCTCCTAAGAATTTAAGATATGTTAATAGTAAACTATATAACAATTCCTGTCAATTGGAATAAATAGTAAATAACCCAAAAATTATATGAATACAATTACATAATGGAAAATTATTAACTGATATTAAAACTTATTCAAATAAATTGTTTGTTGAATGTGAATATGGTCATCAATGGAAAGTATCTCCAACTCAATTAATTACCAAAGATACATGGTGTCCACGATGTGCGCATATTAATGGGGGAATAATTCATCGAAAACCTTTAGTTCATATTTACAAATTAGCAAATGATAATAATAGTATTTTATTAAACGTAGAATATACTAAACAGAGATGCATATTATATTTTAAATGTGAAAATAACCATACGTGGAAAATAAGAACTGATCATCTCAAAAAAAGAAAACATTGGTGCTTAGAATGTAATAAAGAAAAGGATCTCGATTGACGTCTTTTTTCTATTTAATATCATTAAATGATAAATCTCTAAGCAATTTACCATTTTCAAATACCGATTCTAGTAATATTTGCATATTATCAGTAATATCTGATTCAAGAATAGTTTTAATATTGCCATTATCATTTACCAATGTCAATCTACCACTCTTTGATTTTTTTGTAGGGTCAGTCTTAGGATTCTTACTTAACATCCTCGACACTCCGTTAACTTCAGCATATGACGCTTTTAAGCACCATCTACCATCGTCTCTTTTGTTATCCTGAATGAGACCATGACCTGATCCAAACACAACATTTTCTGCACTCCAACCATGATTCATCATATGTTCAAGAATTGGTTCAAGACTATTTAAAACAATCCCATCACCTTGAATCACTCTAACAGCATCATTTAATTTACGATATCCTTTTGAATTGATAGTATATCCAAATGATTTTCCTAATATTTCTAAAGTATTCAATACAATTTCATGCGGAATTCCACTATCTGGTCGAACTACGATTGTGCAACCATTATCGATAATTTTATCTTTTACTTCAGTTGAACCTAATAAATCGAGAAAATCTTCTAATGAATAAGTGTCAGCTACCAATGAAATGAATTTTCCCTTTCCACCGTATACATTAATGGCATGGAAAATATATTCTTTTTCGTGTTCTGGTCCAAATAGTGTTGAAATTTGATGCTCTGTTGCGGGAATAGAACCAAAAATTCCATTGGGAGCATGATAATTATCCATAAGATACATTGCACCCAAAATATTATCGCTACCATAATTACCAGCCATAATACTCGCAGCACCGCCAATAGCAGCAGCTTCCTTACAGCCAGCGGCTGCGCGCGCTCCAAAATCTACGAATACATAAGATGAACGACCTACATCTTCTGCTGTCAATTCATGATATTTTGTAACAATATTCTTAAACATTTTGGCTTTAGTTGCTACGGTCGATCCATACCAACACGCACGCAGGATTGCAGTCTCAAAATAATTAGTAAGCCACGCACAATTTGGGTCAGTATTTTCAATAGTTACTAATACATTTCCTTCGGGAATTTCCATTCCTTCCTTAACAGCGTTAATCTTTAATGGAAGATACCCACCATGAGTTTTTAAAATATATTCCCATCCATTACGATTAAATACTCCTACTGACTTTATCATAATTTCTTCAGCTTCATCAATCATTTCTTTTGTGATTGGAGTTAAGAAATTCTGTTTAATAAATCCCTGAAGATTAAAAAATTTTGTAAATGGATATAATCCACCTTTACGCGCTTCAATATATGAAAATACTTTTGTAGTATTTTCTGGCATAAATTTAAAATGAGTGATTTTATAAACGTCAGTGTTTAAAAGTAAATTATTTGTTAAATTATTTGTGTTCATTATATGTCTCCTATTAGACGATTATTTTTATTTTTGATATAACCTGTTTTATATCAGTTTAGATATTTCATCATTGCAACACCAACGTCACAATGATCTTCCATCAATTGATTTCTCATGTTTTTGAAGTCGGCAAAAGATACCCATACCACATCCGCTGCATCATCTCCTGCTTCAACATGTGGTCTTTCCCAATTGTCATCTAAAACAAATAAATGTGCAATTGTTACAGTTCGACCTTTCTTCGTTGTTACTCGACAACGCTTAGAACGATTGGGCGCATCAAATAATTTTTGAACTTTAAAACTATTATTCAATTTACTATCAGAAAGTTTTATTTGAGTTTCTTCTCTAAGCTCTCTAATAGCCGCATCATAGGCAGTTTCATCTGCATTGATGTGGCCTCCGGGGAAAGCATAAACATCCTTGTAAGGCCATCCTTTACGCTTAACAAGGAGAATAAATGAACGATGACATACAATAATATCAGTAGTATAGAAATTTACTGCATACGGATAATGCAAATAATTTTTTTCATATTCTAAATCGAATATGTACCATTCTTGCATATATTGCTCACGTTCAGTATCAAACCAATTGTCTTTTAACCATTGATATGTCCCCTCTGGCATCCAATCTTTGATGCGACCATGATAGCCATCATAAAAAGATTTGCGAATATCAGTAGCATTTAAAGGAAGTTGTTCATCCTCAAATGAGTATTTTGGAAGTTCTACATACTTTAAGTTTGGAAATGCAGTTAGATAAAAGGATGTTACATCTTTATTATAACCAAAAATAGCCATATTGACTTGTTTTTTTGCATCAATTGCATTTAAGCGATAACGTGAATATTGGAGAAGAATGGAATCAATTTTTTCTTGTGCCATCGTTTTCCATTCAACATCTGAATAGATGCGATCTTCAATCACTTGGAAGAAAATTCGATTTTGTTGTTCATCAGTTAATGATGCTTTAATCATTTCAATGCGTTCATAAGAAGTCCATGGCACATCATAATCAAGTGTGCGATTGTGACTTCCTACGAGGATAATCAAATATTTTGTTTGTTTTAATGCTTCAACAATGAGATGTTGATGGCCTTTGTGCATCGGAGAAAATTTTCCGATTAGACATGCCCAAATATAAGGATAACGTTGTTTATCTGTCATATAACTCACCTTTTTGAGTTTATTTTTTAATATAACTTCCACCTATTTGAAAGTTACTTGTATTTATCGATATTGTATCAGTATTAAATAATTTATCAAGATTAATTTATTACTATCCTTTCGGCCATGTAAAGGCATCCCTTCTTTTCAAAGATAAAATTTTAAATAATCTTGTAATTCTTTAATTAAGTTTGATGCTTGAATTTGTTTCAGAGAAGGTTTACCTTTTTCTTCATAATAGCTATGACTCGTATGAGTTTCATATTCTAAATTGCCATTTTGATTAATCCATTGATATTTTAGATTTGCAGTTTCTTTCAAAGATTTTATCGCAGTTTCAATAATATCTTTGTGCGACATTTCAATTTCTTCACAGATTTTTCTTGTTATTTCTACTTTCATGTCAGTTCCTTATTTAAATATTTTTTAATAAACACATACAAAGAATTTTCAAATTGATTAAATTTAATAGAACGCATAACATCAATTCTTAGGTCTTTATCTTTAACATTATATTTTTTCAATAATTCAGTTGCAGCCATGAAATTTATATATAAAACGATATCATCCATTACAATAATATTGAATTCATTTTTTCTGAATGCTAACCAATTATTATTCATCTTTCTTTCTTGATTATACTCGTCATCATTTGAAGTACAATCGTTCCAACCATTTTTTCTAATTATTTTGGTTGCTGGTTTCAATTCATGTACCAATATTAGATGATCGATATCCGTAGTTAGCTTAGGCGGTTCTTCAATATAGGATGATCCGGTTCTTGAATGAGCAATAGGACTTAGAATTTTGATAATTTTTTCATAATCATTTGAAATGATATCGTTATCAAATTTCATGTCAATTCTCTCAATTGTTCTCTTACTTGCATAAGAGCCTTTCCTAACAAATTTTGTCCTGTCCATTTCGATTCATTTACAATATTTGCATCATTCATACGCAATCCACACCCCCAAATTTTATCGAATGGCGAAGCTTCTACGATTTTTAATTTATCAGTTGATAACAATAATTTACCAAGGTCATCATTTTGGTAAAATTTTTCAAAACATCCTTCATATACAACATCAAAACGATGTTCACTCCATAGAGCATCATTATAATTTTTAACCAATCTACCTAAAGCTTTTTGTTTTTTAGGATCAGATGTTGATAAAATCTTTTGTGCCGTTTCATGATCGTGAAACATTAAAGCTTTTTGATGCATCATATATTGTTCAGACGTTGAATAAATTATTCCATCTATTTCGAATGACGATTTATGCCAATTGGAAAACGGTGATCCAAAGAAAAAAGCATATCCGTCTTTAACAAGAATGTTATTTGCGGCTAGATCAAGATTCATAAATCACCCATTTTAGATAGGATATGATAGGATGTTTAAGATGAAAAATCAATTTTTATAAACGGTAAAAATATTTTATTTCGTTTATGTTTATCTATAATAGATTGAACTTCCGATTCACAACTTCCGCAAGTAGTTGTTACACCTAGTTTACAAGCCAAAATAGGGATAGAATCTGCACCTCGATCAATCTCGTGGATGATTTGTTCTTCAGTAACGTTATGACATATGCAAACAATCATAAAATTTATCCTCTTGCAGGATTATACTTGAATTATGGGAGATTTACAATTTGTGAAAGTATAGATGTAATATAATTATCTAGTCGATGATATGAAAATGGATTTAAAAATTTTGTCATAGCTATTAATTTTCGACTATGACATGCTTTTGTCCAACGCATAAAAGGTAAACTGAACGGAAGATGAGGAACAATATCACTCATTATAGAATAAGATGAACTGGTTAGTTCATTATAGTTTGAATTAAAAATATAATTCGGTGATCCGAACGTAATGGAAGCTGAACGTTTGTTATAACTTATGTTATATAAAGCAGCAACGGCACCGCCTAATGAATGTCCCGTAAATATTATTTTCTTATCTTTATTAATAGAATTGATATAATCTTCTACAAAAGATTTATATTCATCATGATAAATTTTAAATCCACCATGAACTTTAAATCCTCTTCCAAAATCACGAGGAATGATGTTAAAGTCTCGTTTCCAATTCACCCACAAACTTGCATCAGTACCTCTGAAGCTTATGAAAATGATATCATCAACTTCACCAACCAAACATTTCATACCTTTATAACTCAAAATTTTGTAAGTAATATTTAATGTAGTTAATTCATCTTTGATATAATCATCATCGAAGTATACTAAAGAACTGAAAATTAACGCTTGCGTTAGTAATTTCTTTTCAGTCGTATTAGCATTTTTCATAGCTTCATACAATCGATTCATAGATGATGTCTTAGGAATCATTTTATACTCTTTTTAATTTCTTCTCGACCATCATGTAAAAAATTGACAAGTTGTGAAGGAAGCAAATCTAACAATGGACCCATTAAAGTTCCATAATATACTTGAGCCATTTTGAATTCTTGAATGTTTTCTTTATCTAAATGTTCTTTGAATTTCTTTAGAACATCGACAGCAGTAGACTTCATGCTTTTTTCATCATAACCCTTTTCATCATAAAGTTCGATAGCATTTTCTAATTCTTTAATACGTTTATCGATATTTTTCTTTACATTAGCTGGAGTAACTTTCTTGGTGCTTTGTTCAACATCAACACCGAATTTAGATTTATTATATTCCATGGTATCATCATTAAATTCTACATTCGTGAGATTTAATTTATTAGCAGCTTCTTTTCCCAAAAATGTGATTTTTGGAAATTCACTATCATTAGGCTTTTCAGCTTCTGTAATATCTTTCTTAGGAAGCGAAACTTTACCACACTCTGGACATTCGTCGTCACGATGTACTTTAGCATCAATTTCCCATTCATGTTTACATTCTGGACACTTATAAGACAAGTGATGCATTTTTGGTGCATCTTCTTTCAAAAGATAAGCATCAAATTCATCTGCAATATAAAAAGATTCTTTAACATTCTTTGCATATTGTGCCATTTTGCGAACGTGTTCATCATTGGATGCAAGTCCCTTTTCAATATCAGCTTGGGTAATCTTTTCGTCTTCAGGTTTTCCTAACCATTTATGGAAAGCACCTTTAACTACTTTGTCTTCATTCAAAGATTCCTTCACAGAATCTTTCTTATTATGCATTTTCCACGCAGTAGCGTAAAGGACAGCTTCCCAACGTTTTCCATAACGCTTTTTAAACTCTTTCTTATTATCTTTAATAAACTTTTCTTCATCAGCTGGCGCAGATTCTTCTAAATGATCGCCTTCTCTGGTTTCTAACCATCCATCCATAGCGCCTCGACCAAAAGCTGTTGCTATCGTTCCACCCATCTTGTATCGTGAATGATTATGCAATTTATCATCGAATTCTTTTCTACCAATTCCTGATTTTGCTGAAGAAACGCCAAACTGATGTCCTTGATTGTAAAGGTTATCATCAGATTCATGTATATGTTGCATATTTTTTGCAAACTGAGCCATCTTTTTTACATGCTCATCGTTTGATGCTAGACCACGTTCAATATCAGCATTGGTAATAGGTTCATCTTCTGATTTACCTAACCATCTGTGAAAAGCGCCTTTTTTAATTTTTTCGGCTTCTGTGATAGTATCTTTAATTTCATCAAGTCCAGCTAATTTACGTAAACGATTAAGGTCCATAATAATATTCTCAAATATAATGTTATTTATCTAGAATTAGACCATTCAGCACCAAAACCTCTGGCATCAAATAAATTCTTGATAGCAAATCCAAATAATGTGCTATATTGTTGCCATCTGTCTTTTAAGAATGCTCTTGGGATAGGTACTTCAAGATTGTGAAAGGCTGCATTGACCAAATCTATAGGCGATTTCCATTCTAGAGTCAAATCTTTGCTTAATTTACTTATTTCACGTTTTAAATAATCTATCGTATCATTGGGAAACGGTTCTTGTGGATCAGTTTCAACAAATCTCAATTTTTTTATATCTTCTTTATCTTTTTTCTGTTCTGTTATTATATCTTGTAATTTTTTCATGATTTGTTGCATTTATCCGTGTTAATAACTAAGGTTGGTGGTGTCCCCAATAATCCGGGAACAAAAGAGAATACATCACTTTTTATAGAGGAAAATACACTGGTAGGCAACAATTGTGGTGGAGTACTTGCTAATGTTGCATAAGCATCTACAATCAATTTTAATTGACATGCATATTGTGTTTCTTGAGTTAATGATATATTAAAAGCTTTGGCAAGCTCACCAATATCATTTTCTTGTTCTGATGTTAATTGTGTTAAATATAATACAGGTGGCGTTACATTAGGTGCTTTTGGTACATAATAAATTGGTACTGTTTTTTCAACATATTTTATTTTTGGTGGAATATTTGAACATGCTGTTATAAATCCAACAAATAATACAACGATTAAATAATAGAACATTTTCATTTAAATGCCTCCAAACTTTTCTTCAAATATATTATAGTAGATTTGCAATCTTTTGGGGTTGGTTGTTTTTTGAGTTTATCGATAATTTCTTTATATTTTTCATCATTATCTGTTAATACTTTAGCGAGATTATCTAACTTATCTTGCATATCTTTAGCATTTTTTTGTGCATTAGCAATCTTAGTATTTTGATCAGCAATTTGTCCATTTGCATCAGAAAGTTGTTGTTTGTATGTGTTTATATTAGTGGTAAGAGTTTTATTGTCCGATCTTAGAGATTCCATATTAAAATGAGCATAAACACCATAAACGGTAGATATAGCTAATAATGCAGCTAATATGTATATAATGGCTTTCTGTATAATGGTCATGAAGTTTTATCTATATGAATTTTCTCATTGATGATATCTAAGTTATTGATTAAGGCTTGTTCATTACGATCCATAACAAACATTTTACGATTAATATTATCAATTTTACTTCCAGTATTTATATTCTCTGTCAAAATACCTTTATAAATTTTGAGCAATTCTTCCAACTTTCTATTCAATTCTTTATTTTGTAATTCTAATTTTTTATTATGTTTCCGTATAACTGCCAATTCATTTTTCATAGTTTTTGAAAAATTTTGAAGAAAAGCATTTTTATTTTTTAAATTATTAATCTCATTTAATATTTCAGTATCATTGTTCATATTATTAAGCCAATAATGATTTAAACGTTTTGAATATTTTGAGATACATTTTTATAGATTCTAATGAAGATAATACTTCTCCAGAATCTATACCAAATAATTCATAAACTTCTTTTATAGTATAACAATTCATGAGAGCCATCAGTGTAAATAAATCAAGTGATCTATTATCAAATTCGAAATGTAAACCTTCAGATTTCAGTATTTTACTAACAAATGGAATGTGAAAACCTAATACATTATATCCGATAGTAGGTATGCTATCCTTTAATCCAAAATGTTCGTATAAGAATTCGCCTATAATTGAAGCAGCATCTTGTAAATTTTCTCCTTCAAAACTTTCTTCTTTTGAAATACCATGAATTGATTCTAATTTAGAGTTCCATGTGTATAATTCGTGATCGAATTTAACTCTTAAAGTTTTAACATCAATCAACTTAAGTGTTTTCAAATCCACCACACCTAACGCAACACTTAATGCCTGATTATTATTTGTGATGTCATCACTATCATAATCTAAACCACTAGTATGGCAATGTATGGTTAATAATTTATTAAATTTTTTCATCTTCATCCTCTGTTGATTTTAATAAAGATGGATCAATCATTGTTAATTGTGCCATTACATTATATACTTGTTTATTAACTTTTTTTAATTTTGTCGAAAAATAAGTCTTTTTTAAATCGGTTTTAGCGCCATCAATTAAATGTTTATATTTAATGGCTAAATGTGTTAGTTCACTAAATTTATCCGTTAAAATTTTTTTAACTTGATCAATTTCTTTTAAATTACTATTTTTCATTTAACATTATCCTTTTATACACTAAAGTTTATGTTAATTATTGAAAAATGTCAAATTTATTGAACCATTCCTGTGATATGCAAAAATTGAACATTTCCAATTGTATATGTTTTGGCTTTCTGTTTTCCATCATCAGACATTTGCTTATTAGGATCAATATCAGTACCGGCTATGATAGACTTCCGAATGGCGGTTTCTGTTCTCAAGTCAGAACCTACGTTATAAACCCACAATTCATCATATGTTCCATTACCATCGGAACGTTTGTATACCAAACAAGCACCATGTACTGTTCTAATCATTCCTTGAAAATCACTATTTTCGTCATCATTGACAGCTTCTTCAGGAACATTATCATCAAAGAAATTATCATCAAGATTTTCATCTTGGTTCATTCCAGTATCATCCATAGATAATCCAAATTCGTCATTTTGTTCATCACTATCCAATGGAAAAGTTTGACTATCAGGAATGTCTACGTCTTTTAACTTTAAAATGGGAGTATCTACAGTAGTTGGGTCATGCCAACTTTGAATTTCTTTTGACAATGGATAAGCTGATACGTCTCTATAATGACGATCTACATCAGCATCAAAGCTATCATAATCTAACCAATCATCAGATATTCTATCGTTAAAATATTTTCTACGATTAGCGCTATTAGAATTTATATCAGGAATTTCAAATGAATCTGTTCCGTAATTATTGTATGGATTTGTGTCATCATTATCCGCAAATAAATCGAATCCTCTATCAGAAGTATTCATTGTAGATAATGTATCATCAAGATTATTCATATCATCTTGATTTTTCACGATGATAGTTCTACCTGTTTTATTGTTAATTATTCTGATGGACATTCATGAAAACCTTAAACTGTTCTTCTATTTATGCTACAAGAACCATCAATCATAAATAGTTCATTATGGAAAACGTTTAATGGTCAGTAAATATAAATCAATATATGTAAATCTGCGCAATGGAAATAAGTATTACTTAGATAAACCTTTAGGAGCACCTTCTGCACAAATTAAATACACTCAAGATATTGCATCTAATACGTGGATAATTCAACATAATTTAAATAGTAACAAATTTGTAATAGAAGTTACTGATAGTTTAAATCCTATTATTCCTGATCAAGTGATTATAACTGATTTGAACACCGTGACGATTACTTTTTCTTCAAATGTTTCGGGGATTGCTTTATTATTGTTTTTTGGTGATATGGAAATTCCAACAATAACTCAAACGCCAACACCAACAGTGACGCCAACTCCTTCACCAATAGCTTCATCGCCTCTTATATGAATGTTACTAACGCAGATGGATATGAATTTTCTGCTTGTGGTGCTAGTAATAATGCATCAATAGATTGGGGTGATGGTACTATTGATAATATTCCTGACGGTAATCCTGATGGTAGTGATGATGTCTGCCGCCATGGAATAACTCATAATTATGCTATAGTAGGTGATTATACTATTAAGATTTACGGCGATTATCATTCGACAAATTCATATCCTCCTTTATATTTTTATTTGTTGGATAATTTTGGCGAAATTTCTAGCACATCTACAATAATTTCTTGGGGTACATATGATATTGAAGGCATAAAATTACCTGAAGATATTATAGCTGTTCCTAATTCTATACCTTCAACATTAACAATGACGAAAAGTATGTTTAATGGTGCGGCATCATTTAATCAAGATTTGTCAGGATGGGATACATCTAATGTTACTGATATGAGCAACATGTTCTATGATGCTGTGGAATTTAATGGAAACATTTCAACATGGAATACTAGTAATGTTACGGATATGAGCTATATGTTTAATGGTGCTACAGTATTTAACCAAAATATTTCATCTTGGAATGTTAGTAATGTAACATACATGAAAGGTATGTTCTGGGATGCTCAAGCATTTAATCAAGACATATCATCATGGGATACCAGTAATGTAACTGATATGATTTCCATGTTCCAAAATGCATCAACATTTAATAAGGATTTATCTGGATGGTGCGTGACAAATATTGCATCATTGCCTACAAATTTTGATACTGGAGCATCTTCATGGATATTACCTAGACCAGTTTGGGGTACTTGTCCTTAATGTTTTATATTTTTAACTTAAATATTTTAGATATAAATAAGTAAAAAACATCATGAAAAAACATTCAACTTTTCAACCACTTATTGTAGAAGAACATCCAAAGGATTATACTGGATATGAATTTATTACATTAATAAAATATAATGATCAAAATTATTTAACGATTGTTGATAATATTATCAACAACCAAGTTATCGCTTATGTATTAGATTTTTGTCATCATGCGAATATCAATGAACAAGAAATTATTGATATCGCTAATTATTGGTATGAAAACAAAAAAGATGAATATCCCATATCCATAGAGTTCTTTAAACAAGATGTTGCCAAAGACATGACGCAGATTATTCGATGCTTTTCAACAGATTTTATTATACGAATTATTGGTCCCATTTACAAATATCAAATGAAAGGTCCAATTAAAATCAAAAGAAGAAAGAAAAAATCAATTCCAAAGGGTGTTGAATTTACTGATAAAACGATTTAAGCATCTCAAAAGATTCTAAGTTTATGTATTCTTGTTTACTGATGTTTAACATATCTAACTTTTCTTGACCTTCATCTGTTATTTCACCCGATTGATCTATTAAGTTATTAGAATTCAATGCATCTTGACCCAATTGTGTTAATTCCAAATTATTACCATTTTGGATAATCATACCCATTCTAATGAGTTCATCTTTGGCTATGGTGGTTAATGATGTACCACTGCTTACTTCATATGCCTGTTGTGGTGTTGCTGAAGCATTAATGGCAATCAACATACCCTTTTGAGTATCAGTCAGATTTGGTAACAATGTCGCTTCTAATAAATCACTTAATAAACTCATAATAATCCTTGTTCTATAAGATGAAGTTGCAAAACAATTATCATAGCATATGGAATTGCATGAGATTTTCTCAAATCTTCTGGATTTCTATGCATATACAATTCTTTACGCACTTCTTTTTTATTCTTTAAATATTTATCCAGAAGCTTCTGTTTATTAGGTCTAATTAAAGCTACAGTATCAGCTAGTTCAAGAATACTTTTAGGTTTAGTCGCATAAACTGTTTCAAATTGGTTGGATAATTGAAATAATTTAGCAACATTATCTCTTTCCAATAATAAATCCCATTTAGGTGTTTTTTCTAAAAGTTCATTCATTTGGTCTTTTGATTGAAACATATCTAACACATTTAAATGTAACATATCTATTTTAAAATAGCCGAAATCTTGAGCTTCTTTATAAGGTATAGCAGACAAATTAGTCACAGGATCAATGGGAATGTTTTGAAAATAAGTTCCAACATTGTGTTTAACTAATTTGTTATCATGACTAATCATAGAAGCCAATCTTATCTTATCAAATAGTTGTTCAGGCTTAACTTTAGAACTTATGTCAATATCAATATCCATTTATAATACCTTCTATTGACACATTGTAGAATATTATTCAACTTAAAGCAATTATATCCATTTTTTTGAACCAAGTTTTAAAATATCTTGATGCACAATTTTACAAGTTTCAAGATCGTTTGCGACATCTATTCTGGTAATAAGGTTATTTTTAACCTGTTCAATATTGACAAGTTTTATGTAATATGTTTTTCGTTGCTCAATAAATTTTTCGGCTACTTGTGTATGAGTCATTTTAGAATGAGAAGCTTCTAATTCAATTAAGAAATTGTTTTCAATTTTTCCTTCAAGAAACCTTATAGCCTCATCAAATTGTTCAGATAATATTTCTCTACTTTCCATATCATCATGAATTTTGTCTACAGTTTGTTTGATTAATTTATTTAATAACTTGCGCAGATCAAGTTTATAAATTGACAATGATGAATGTTCAGTTAACTTATATTTGACGGGCGGTTTATTATTTTGTAAATCTAATAGATATTTTAAGGCTTCGTCAGCATGAGTGATCATATTGACATCTCTTACATTTTGTCTCCATATGATCCATAAAGAAATATTATCTTCATCTAAATTATTATCTGGTACAAAAATCCAATCACTGTTTTTTAGTAATTTATTTCTTAATGATTTTATTTCGATCCATTCATTATCCAACTGTCGTTGTGATTTTGAAAGTTTCAAATTTTTTATCTTTTTAATCATAAATTAAACTTGAGATATCGCTTGTACTGTTACAGAGCAAGTTGTATTAACTAATTGACCTGTTGATGTTTGTTTTAGTGATATAGTCAATGAAGATTCAGTGCCTTGATCTGCTGCTGAACCACACTTAACGAATCCGCTAAGAGAATAAACTTGCGTAGCTGTCAAAGTTTGAAATGTTGCGGCGCTGTTAGTTTCTGAACAGGGTTGACTTCCTATTTGAGATAATACACTAACGAATTTGATTTGCCAATCGCTTGCAGATTGACCAGAAGGCAACCATGTTCCATATGTTGGCGGGTCTGGTAATCTATGGCCGGATTGTGGCGTTACTGAGAATGTTCCATTAGGATTAAACACAAATCCTACAGAAGCATTACCACCATGAGGATTTGATCCTCCACAATAAGCCGTGTTAGCATCTGTCGCACTAAAGCTTTGTCCTTGTATTGGCAATGGTCCTAATGCTGGAACAGACTTAGATGGTGTTACAGTTGGTGTTGGCGTTCTTGTATGTGTTGAAGCCGGAGCTGGTGATGGTGTATGTGAGGCAACTGGTGTTCTCGTTTGTGTGGCAGCGGGTGTTGGCGAAGCACCAACCGATAATGTTGGGGTAACTGTTGGTGTTGGTGTTGGCGTTGGCGAAGCAATGAAACTAGGTTCTGGTTGATTAACATTTCCACGAATACCAATAATTGTATAGTTCGCAATACCATCTATTAATAAATCTACACCCTGTAATTTATATTGTGATGTAACTAATCCAGTATCATCAGCTTCACAAATCAAATAATCTATTTCTGATGGAAAATTCATAGGACTAACTAACCAAATGCATTCTGGATAATCGAATACACTTCCAGTTGCATAACTAATAGGTTTGGGTAAGTATTGTCCATGTGAGATAGTGCCAGAATTGCCTGCAACATCATCTACTCTAGATAATGGAACCCAAACAGAACCGTCATAAAAATATACCTTTTCTTGAGTCGAATTGTACCATCCTTGTCCTTCTATTACATTGACAAATATATTTTCTACAGCTTTAGATAAATCAGGATTTCCCGGATTTTCGGGGTCTTCTGGACATGCAAAATTTTCTAATATGTGCAAGAGATTTTCTTGTAATTCTTGTCCATACATTAATTCAGTACGACCAAATAATGATATGTCTGTACTTCTATCTACTGTATCATCAGCTACAATAATTGGTGTTTTAGTTTTATCAGTAAAATTTATTGTATATGACATTATTTTTAATCATTCCATTCATCAAAGCTTTCTAACACCATTCCGACTATTGTAGAAGAAAATTCATTATCAGGTATTTGATATACCATATTTTCTGAATCATTAGCTTCATTATTTATATACTTAATTGCAGAGCCGATAATGACTTTAGTTTGCTTATTCACTAATATAAACATGATTACGCTCCCAAAGTTCCAAGATTAATATTTTGTGGAATGCCCATGATAATGTAATTAGCTACCCCAGAAATAGTAGCTCCACCATATACAGTATATTGCATAGTGACTGTTGCCTCATTATCAGTATTACAAGTTAGTGAAGTGAAAGCTTGTGGGATACTAGCTGGCGATACTGCCCATATACATTCATCATATGAGAATACATAACCATTTGTTGGATTTACTGGTAACGGTATACGTGAACCATCTAATAATTGTCCATAATTTCCTGCTATTGAGCCTGTTATTCTCAAGGGAACCCATCGTGTTTCATCCCATGTATATAACAATTTTGCTGTACTATTGAACCAAATTTGTCCTTCCGTAGGATGTTTTAACGAATCACCATTTATAGTATAATCAGGGAAAGTGTTATTAAAAGGTGAAGTACTATCTTGAGGACATGCAAAACGTTCCAACATTTGGAGCATGTTTTCGTTTAATTGTTCACCATACTCTAGATCAACACGACCGAATAATACAACATCGAGTGTATCATCGTTTACTGTATTCTCTGGAACTATTATAGGAGTTTTTGTGTTGTCTGTATAATTTATTGTATAATTCATAGCATTATTCCGGTCTTATTACTACAGAACCTAAACCACCGCCACCACTTTTATCTCCACCGCTTCCTCCGCCACTAGAACAACTTCCTGTTGAATAATACGAATCTGAATAGACGCCTTGTGGAGTCGTGTAAGCTGTTCCATAGACGTTTCCTGACAATCCTGAAGGAGTATATAATTTCAATGTTCTGCCCATTGAATCCGTAATCAATACATAACTTCCAGCATTAATGCTAAATGTCCATTGACCGTTGTTACAATGTAAAACGTTTCCGGCAGTTAATGAAATAATAGATTTAACTTGTAATGTACTGGTTGTTGTACAACCAGTTCTTACTGGATTTGTTGATGCTCCTGATGCCCCTGAATATGTCTGCGATGTTGTTGATCCTACTGTCGTTCCAGTAGCAGTATTAATAACATTAGAATTAAATATTACATTAGTCATATCTACAGAATATGGTGCAGTTCCGCCACTTATATTTTGTAATATAACTGACATATTTGCAAAACATGCGGTATCTGATGTACTTGTAGTATAACATGGAGTTACGATAGCTGTATTAACACCTTGAGGATAACCTTTAGATGGTGAAATGTATAAAACTGCAGCTAACGGTGCAACGCTCGCTGTAGGCGTTCTAGAAGGTACTGGTGTAGGACTCGGGGTAACTGTCATAGTTACTGTCGGTGTTGGCGTAGCAGCTGCAGATTGCGTAATAGATGGTGTTACTCCCGGCGTTGGCAATGGAGATTGTGAAACTGGTGGAATTGGTGTTGGACTTGGAATTATAGGAATGACGGGATTATTACTACCATGATTAATATTCCCTTTTATACCAACAATTTTATAAAAAGCTTCACCACTACTAATGGTTCCACTATTAGCCGCTCTATATTGACTAGTAACATTAGCCGTATCATCTGTATAACAAACCATATAATCAACTTCATCAGGTAGATTAGTAGGTGATACTACCCACACACATTCATTATATGGAAAAACATATCCTGTTGTAGCAGATACTGGATTGGGTAATTGTTCTCCATCAGATATGATTCCACTATTTCCGGCAACGTCTGTTGCATCACCAAGCGATATCCAATTGACACCATTGAAAAAACATAAATGTTTTTTGGTAGAGTTATACCAAAACTGCCCATTTGCAGGATTTTCTAATAGATTTGAATATATTCCAGAGTAATCTGGTGTTCCGGGAGAATCAGGATTTTCAGGTGCTGAAAAATTCTCCAACATATGAAGGATGTTATCATCAAAAGCTTCACCATATTCTCTTCTGGATTTACCTAATAATATAATATCTAGAACATTTTGTATTAAAGTTTTTTTATTAACAATAATAGGATTTTTGGCTTTATCCGTATACTTAATGTTATAAACACCATCCGCACAATTCGTTGTCATCGACCATATCTACAATTATTCTATTATTTATATGGTTTTATATTCCTAATTGTCTGTTTATTTCTTTAATTTCTATCAATTTTTCGGGATTGTCGATAAAATGTTGTTTCCATACACTAATATTCACAAAAGATCGAAATAACATGCGTTCTTCTTTATTAGTTTTATACGTAATAAAATGCATAAATTTTTCGCTCGGTAATAATAACCATGGAGATAATTTTCTCGACGTTATATATTTTATCACTTGAATAGGTGAGATGCGTTCAAATATTTTACCTATCTCACAATCATGTTTACGCGATAATTCTTGTAAAGTTGTAATTGATACATCAATTTTTTGATCTATGGTGTATTCATTATCAAAATTTTCAATGTAAAAATCATAAACATCAGAATCACACCATGAATACGGCATAATACCTTTTTCAACCATAAGTTCAATGTATCCCATTTTATCTGGAACAGATTGTTGTTGAGTGAATTTAGTATAATTTATGAAGGAATTGAAATATTTTGATTTAACAAAGGTATCTACAGTAACGCTAGGATACTTGCATATTTTTCTCCATTGATTAAATATCAAATACGCTGTTTGCCCAAGAGGTTTCTTGAATAATTCAACACGTTCCATAAATTTGCATTTGTGGTTTAAATAATAACATTCACGTTTAAAGTTTTTGTGACAAAAATCACATACCATTTCATTATGCATTTAATTCTTTTTTTAATTTTGACATAACATCTTTTTCTAATCCTAATAGCTCTGCCATATCTAAAATATCATCGTTGGATATTAATTTCAAATAATCTTGTGCATCACGAGATGAGCAATCATAATATTTCATTATAACATTTAATATTTCATTATGTTTAACTTTATTCTTTAATTTTATCCATGATACTCTTTTATTATCTGCACAAGACACCATCAATAATTTGTATAATAATTTGGGATGTCTATAAAATTGAAAGCATGTTGTATTAACAATATCATTCAATTGTTTCAATTGTAAAGCGGTTTTGCTTCCGCCCAACCATCGCATCAATACAAATGGGTATATTTGTTTGATTTGATAATCTTCTAAATTATCAAAGAATTGTATATCATGATTAGTTATTTTTTTGATGATATCAAATATATCAAATTTTTTATCATTATTCATCTACAGGTTTCGCCACGACTGCAATTTTCGCTTCACAGAATTTACACATAACATATGAACCATAATGAACCAATAAATCTTTAGGATGTACACATTCCTTTACCATAATAGCACGCAATTCTTCAATTTGATTAAGAAGTGGATACTTCTTTTCTTCTATTAATTTGAGAATTTCATCTTCGATTGGTTCGAGTTCTTTGACTAAACTTTCGATTTTATCCTTTTTTCTTTTCCATGAAAGTCTTTCATTCTTATCACGGTGCTTCGATATCTTTTCAATATCAGCAGCATATTTTTCTTCATCAACGTAATGTAATACCATATTTTATACCTCAGATAATCTAATTAAACATGCCGCAAAATTCATTTCTGGATCAGCGACGAAAGCGTGTCTATACAAATGATCCGATATGATTACGATGCCTGCTTTCCAATTTTTTTGTGTAGTAAATTTGCCAATTTCATGAAGATAATCATATAAAAATCTATAACATTCTTCCCATTTGTCATCTGGTACATTCTCGGCAAGAAATGTTCTGGCAGAAACCCAATCATCGGATTCTATATAACCAATAACTTTTACCATATATTCTGAAGTATCAGAAAGCATATTGTGAAAAGGTTGTAATACACCGTCTTTCACACCATGTTGTGCGGTAATAAGCAATTTTCGAAAATCTGGATAACATGAATTGACATATTCATCCAATAAATCTAAATCAGATATTTTGACTTTCTCATTCTTCAATATGACTCCAAATCGGATAGTCATCTCATCTTTATCTAATGCATCGTATTTAATCTCTAGGCATCGTGATTTTAATTCTGGAATGATTTTTTGGGGTTTATTGCATGTTAAAATAAACTTTGCATTATCAGAATATTCTTCCATCATGTTACGTAATATGGCTTGCGCGGCTGCAGATAAATAATCGGCTTCATCAAGGAAAACTATTTTAAAATCACCTGACATAGCCATCGAACTAATAAAATCTTTAATCTTCGATCTAACTGTATCTACGTTATTTTCATCAGAAGCATTGATCTTTAAAAAATCAATATCTTCAATATGCAATTCAGACTTGAGTAAATATGCTAAACTTGTCTTACCCGTTCCACGATGACCTGATAATAATAAATGTGGAAACGTTTTTTCGTTAATAAACTTTGAAATTAATTCTTGATGAGAAGAATTTTGAAAAATATATTCCGATGCTTTTGAAGGTAAATACTTACGATCCCATATTTCTTTTGTCATGTGAAGTCCCATATAATGCTGGGATTATTGCATACATGATGTTTAAATTCAAGATCGGTTAATTATAAGGTTATTCTTTCGTTTAAATCTTTACGAATATCATCCATAATAGATTGCTTGATTTCAGGTTCGATCTTTTCTTGATGATTTACAGCAGTATCATTATCAACTGGTTCTGTTTCAGGTTTGATAACCTTTTTATTGTCTGCTAATACCATATTTGAAGCTATCGTTAATCCTACAGCAAGAGGATCGAATACCAAAACTAACAATACTGTTAAATAGAATATAACATCATCTGGATTCTTATTTAACACTTTCGCTACATACATTACTGGGCCTACTTTGGTTGTAGTATCTACTTTAGTTGTTTGTAGTTGTGATATTTCTGCGTTTAACTTGTCTATTTTAGGTGTTAATGAACTATATTCTGGTTCAAATGATTTCATTAAATTTTTTCTAGCTGTAACATAGTTATTAGGCAATTGAGCAATTTGTAAATCTATTTGAGACTTTCTTGCGGTTAATCGTTGTAACTCTATTTTATCTTGTTCTAGTTGTTGCGTAATTTGTGTTACAGGCGCATTGATTGATTGATAAGATGCCATCAAATATCCAAATACTCCCGCAGATGTTAATATCATTAAGCATATGACAGCCGATGTTAGTAGTAACTTGAATAATTTATTTAATTTTTTCCAATATCTGTATAATAGAGACGCTGTAATTAATTTGCTGTATTCTAGACTAATTCCCATAATAATGATGGAAATAGCTGAAGCTGAATATATTTGAGATAATCCGTAAATACTAAAAAAACCGGCAGCACTTGCAAGTGCTGCCGCCGCTAACATTAACAAATATGCGAACATGTGTCAATTTCCTTAAAATATTCCAACAGGTTCTTTTTCACTATGAGCTAACAATTTTGAATAGTTGGTTGTCCATTTCTTGGCTTCATTAACTTTAAATCCTTCTGTCCACATCAACTGCTCAATAAGAATATAAGTTCCCACTTTTATATGCTTAGGCACCTCGGGTCCGACTCGATTAACTATAGCCCAACGAGATGTTTTTACATCTTCGATTTTGTTTCGCATCTCTAATCCCCATGATGTGGTATTAGTAAAAGTTCCACTTTCTATATCTTGTAAGAATGAAAATATAATATTGGAACCCAATGGATTGTAATTATCTATGTTATCGAATTTATCTATCATGATTAAGCCTGTTTTTTGATAACACGTTTTTGTTTCGGTGTTTCTAAACCTTCTGTAGAGACATCATCAACTTTTGAAGGCTTTTCAACAATGTTTTCAGCCAAAGCGACTGTTTCAGATTTCGATTTATCCAAAAGCTTTTGTCTAACAATTTGTTCATTTGCCAACATTTCATTAATCCTGCGAGATGATGATCTACGGCGACGATCATTAATATGATCCTCACGCTTAATAATAGCATCAGTTTTTTTGCCTTGCATTAATTCTTGTTTCATTTTAATCAAATCAACATCAACTTCTTGTCCACGCATGGTTTTATGTTTTGTCATATAGGTTCTCGTTATTTAAAAAACTCTTTCAAATCTAATTCGTAAAATACACTATCTACGTTATGTAATCCAATAAGATACAGGATATATGAACTACAGGAACTTCCTCTACCCGTACCCCAGATTATTTCATTTTCTTTGAAAGTATCTACAATATATATAATCGTTTTTATGATAATGTTCATGTCATACGATTCATATAGCTCTAATTCTTCTTCTATTCTATCTAGTCTGATATTCACTTCATCGTCATTAAAAGGTTTATCGGCCTTCAAACGTTTTTCAGTTTCATCCAACAATTGTTTATGAACATAATTACGTATATTTATGTCTTTATATTTCTTTGGAATATTCCATGTTTGATCTAAATGGTCTAAATCTCGTTTAACATTTAATATTAATGATGGATTTAGTCTGTTAAATGATTCTATTTCAGAATTTAATGCATCAACATATATTCCCGGAGTGATCTGCCCACCATTAAGCACAAAATCAGTTAATTGATCTGGTGTAAAGGTTATAGAACCATCATACCAGAGCACTCTATCTTTCAATATCGTTTTCATAAATTTATCAAATAAAATCTGATTTTCCTGCAAATGGTTCTTGTACGGATGCTGCAGGTTTGCGACTGACTGGTTGGGATTGAAATCGAGGGGCTGGTGCCTGCATTGGTAATGCAGTTTCAGGTTCTCCTGTATATGTCATTTGTTGATTAGTAACTGAATCTCTAATTGTTTCAGCATTAGGAAAATATGGTGTTGAAACTGTAACTGTTGACTCTTGTACTATTAAATTATCAATGAGTTTCATAATATGATCCCATTGCAGTTTGTTGGGATACCATCCTTCATCTTGAAATGCTGATAACCCTTTAATCCATATTTTAAATTCTTGAATAGTCATTTCTGGAATAACTGAAGATGCTTTTGATGTTCTTTTTTTAGCTGTCATACGTATATCTCTATTAAGGTAATATATCGCCTATAGCAGTACCCTTTAAGTACTTATTATAATTATCTATGGGTGAAACACATATCCAATATTTTTCACCTAAATGATGACACAACATTTGATATTTGTTTAATGATGGAGTATGTATTTGCCATCGTGGATAATAATGGATACCTTTTATATATCCGGGAATATTTACTCCTTTCTTATGATCAAAAACGAAAGCGGTAAAACTTCCTCTAAGAATTTCAGATATTTCAGCAATTTCCAATTGTGAAGTTTCTTTTGAATATACTAAAATGTTCCAATTAGCAGGAACTTCCACAATATAACCTAATATATTAAGGACAATTACGGGAGTCGTGTGTTCTTCTAAAGTTTCCAATTTAGTCAACATAAAATCGCGTTGCTCTAAATCTAACACCCAAAAATAATCCATAGTTAATGGTGTTGTAATATTGTCAATAATTATAGGAAACGAATTTTCGTCTGAAATTACCATTATGATCCTTTTGTATATGCGATTTTGTTTTTAGAAAAAGGATATCCAGCTTCTTTATAGTGCAAAATGCGCTTATTTTGATGCTCTTTACTATACTTTAAATTACTTGAAATGTCAACAACATTAATAAAATCTTTGTCGTGTGCCTTTCTCAATCCTCTACCAATAGATTGAATAACTCTTATGTAAGATTTACCAATGTCTACTAGATATAGATGAAATATTCGAGGAATATTCAACCCGGTTGATGCTAACTGTGATGTAGCAATAACCACTATATCATCATGATCTTTGAATAGATTATATATTTCTTTTCTAAAAGCTTTCTTGTCCATACCATAAAGAAAATGTGATCCTTCAATTTCTTCAGCTATTTTCTTTCCTACATCTACACCATTGACGAGAATAAGTGTATTACCTTTATCTTTTAATCTATTAATCTTTACTGCATCTTGAATAAATTCTATACGTTTTGTAGAAGTATTCAAATATCTCTTTTCAGAATCATAATCAGGATAAAGTTTTTGTAAAAATTGTTTATATGTATATTGTTCGGCTTCGTCTGGAAATTTAACTTTCCATGCAGCGTATTCAGCTTTTTTATTTTCTTCCAATTCCAAAATGATAATCTTTATTTTAGCCAACCAACCCATATCAATTAATTCTTTCGCAGTAATAATGTATTGTGGTGTTCCTAATGTCACTTTAACTGACATAGCATCAACCGGGGCTTTAGGTAATGTACCAGTAACTCCTATTCTAACATAAAGATGTGAACCATAATTATTCAATATGTCTTTTAATACGTTTCCTTTCGTTCCGTGGCACTCATCGACTATAGCTACATGATACATCCCCACTAAAGTTGGATTGTTCTGTAAGCTTTGCCATGTGCTTATAATAATAGGATGATCTAAGTCTTTAGTATCACCACTATATTGACCGACATCTAATCCCAATCCCAAAAAATCTTCAACACCCTGTTCAATCAAATCGGCACTTGGAACAATAATAATAACTTTAAATCCATATGCTTTATAATAGGAGTCAGCTAATGCCGCCACACACCACGATTTACCTGCCCCAGTAGCAGCAACAATAATGCCACCATTATTTCTAATGATAGAGTTTACTGCATCTACTTGATGTTTACCCAATTCAATATTATTATCACTAAAATAATCTTTATCAATTTCTGGGACATTTAATGTAAATGACTCACGATTATCAATCAGTTCTATTTTATAACCACGTTTCATCAATTCTGGAACAATTTCATCCAATAATTGAACGTAGGTTTTTCCAGCTTTGGAATAAAATGAGATAGTTCCATCCCATACTCCCAATTTATATTTTTTACTAAAAAAATATCCTTCGGCTAAAGGTGAATATTTGGTTTTAAAATATTTGTGATCTTTATCATCAATTCCTATAATAACACAATTGACTTCATCCAATATTTTTACTATGGCTTTTTTACTCAAGAGTAATATCCTCTAACTGTGCAGCATATATTTTCACAAGATTATTCAAAGTATATGCACGACTTTTAAATTGATCGGATATGGATGTTAATAGCGTATACATTTCTAATACATCATTATAGATACGTTTATATTTTAAATAATTTGCATCAGAATCAATAATCTTTTCCACTTCTGTTGAAGTTTTATCATATGAACCATGATTACGAATCAATTTCAAAGCTTCGCTACGAACTTGCTTCACACGCATTTCATAATGTTCTAGCAACATTTTAAGATCAACTCGGATTTCATCATAATATGCCAATAATGAAGCTTGTTCAATGTTGGCATTTTTGATGTTCTTTTTGCTAAGATTTAAATCTTTTTTATAATCTTTTATTTTTACGTCAAACTCATCGAGTATAGGATCAATGAAATCATCAATATTGTCATTTCTTAATTTCCTTAATATTTTCAATGTATCACCTTCGTTTCATCTTTGCAGAATATCGCATATTGCGCTATTTGTAAAGGATCAAGTGTTTTTATGATATCATCTGTAGGATCAGTTAGTTTTTCTAGTATCGTAGAATACTGTTCGTCGTTAGTTAATTCATCAAAATCGGATATACCCAATTTGATACAACGATGTAAGTTCTCTATGGAATGTTTTAAAATAAACTCATCTATTTCTTGCAATTTATCAAATATTTCCTGTGAATCACCTTTTGTCAATGTTTTTATTGGCAAAACTATGCTTAAAGGTTCTGATACAAATGAATCAATATTTTCTTTAGTAAGAACGCGGAAATCATTTGATGCTGTAACAACCTTATCACCAATAGCAAATTTTATGTTTATCATATTGACAATAAAATTGTGATTATCGGGATAAAAATCTATCATTTCAATTTTTATTTCTCTATCAACTTTCATATACAATTTTAGAGCATTAATGAATTTTTCATTATAAATTTCTAAAATTTTATTAGTTAACAAACTATAACTCAAACTGCGTTCTTCCAAAAGTTGTTTAATCATGTATTAATCGTCCGATTCTTGAAAGCCTTCTTGTAAAGTTTTAATTATTTTTGCTTTACGTTCATTAGTTGTAGTATCGGCTGGTGCATCCTTCTCCACAATTTCAACATCAATGGTTTCATCATCACGTTCAATCAAAATAGCTAATATTTCATCTTGATATTGTGAAAAACTATTCTTTTGAAACTTTTTATCTCCAAATAAATACCAACCGCCATTCTTCTGTACTACTCCAACGGCTTCAGCAGCTTCCAATAAGCCCGAGAAACGGTCCATTCCTTCATCCCATGGCACTTGCACCTTAACCTGTTGAAATGGCTTTGTAAAACGTGTTTTGAATCCTAAAGCCTTTAACACAATACCTGCATATTTTGTAGAATTTTTACCTTTCTTTGTTCCTTCAACATCATCACTTTTGAGCATCAATTTAGTAATCATTAAAATTTGTGAGAATGCAAAACGAATTCCGTCAGTGAACACGTATGGCATTGATAATGCTGCGATACGATCTTGTTCTTTATATACTTGTTTCGAACACAACATAACGAATGGGAGAGTTTTAAAATCTTGAGTCCACGATTTAAGCATATCTTTCATTTGCTTAACTTGTTGACCTTGATCACCCGCAGTCTCGCCTTTTTCATAATGTGATTTTTGAGATGCTGTCATTAACATGTCTAATGAATCAACAGCAAAAAATACTCTATCAGTCATTCCAAGTTCTCTGTATAATTTAGTAAATGCTGATACTTCTGATACAGCTTGTTCTATAGTAGTGACACTTCTATAAAAGAAATTATCTGCATTAACATCAACACCTAATGCTGATAGGTAAGTTTCATCTAATGCATTTTCTGAATCTAAAATAAAAATAGCACATCCTTGATCTTGAGCAGCTTTAATTGCATTGCCTATTAAGAAGCTTTTACCTGCTCCTGATGGACCTCCAATAGCACCTAATCGACCTTGCGCCCAACCTCTATCATATTTTCCAGAAATAATTTTGTTTAATAGATAATTTCCAGTATCAATAAAAAACTCTGGTGGTGGATTTTTTGTTGGAATACCAGCTTTTTCACTAGCTTTGTTTAACTCTTTTTTAAATTTTTCAAATATGCTCATATTAATTCCTATAATTATTATTTTTAAATAAAATGGGACATATGTCCCATTTTATATTATTGCTTATCTAACATTACATCATAAAAATTAAGATGATGCTCTAGCTCTACGACGTAGCTTTTCAACGAAGTCCAACTCTTCTTGATCGACTTCTTCCTCGGCACTCACTTTACTCGAAGTTTCATGAGTTTCTTCGACATCTTTATCAACAGCTTTTGTTGTTTTCTTGGTTTGCTTTTCTTTTACAGGAGTTGTCGTTTCCTTCTCATCAGAAACAGATGGCTTAGATTCTGTAGTATTCTCACCATCATCTTCATAATCTTCTCCAGAAAGATGAGCATCTAACATTCGTTGAACCTTTTCAAGGCCCGGATCGACTGGAAGATATTTTGTTAAATCTACAGGTTCAAAATTTTCAATGATATGATCTGGAAGATCAGTGGCTTTTGTGGAGAATGAACTAGACATATCATACTTCGCATGACCACCTTGCAAATCTTTTACAATACGGAAATTTAAACCACCCTTTAGCGCCCATGGCAATTCATCGATTTCACCTTCATTCAAAAGAGCTTTGAGACTCTTTTCATACTTTTGAGAAAGTTGGTTGCCAAATTGGACAATTTTCAATTTTCCTTGATCATTTTCACCCGTAGCTTCATCGGCAGGAAGTGGGTCTTTAACTACATAGGCTTGACCTATGCTTTTCTTGTCTCTCCAATAATATTTACCTTTTTCAGAGGTTTTACCTTCTGATCTGTAATATTTTTGAGATAACACACATATAGGACATTCTTCATCATACATTCTGCGACATGGAATTTTTCTATCTTCGCCATTAATACTTAGAACATGTTCCATCTTATCTATAAATGGGGATACTGCAGTATCTGGCATGTCTTTGTAAGGAACCATGCGAACGATGGCCTTTTCATCTTCACCTTCTTTAATGTTCCAGAAGGGATACATATCTCCGAAATTACCACGATTGCCGTGATTTTCGTTCTTCTTATCTTCTAACTCTTTAAAACGTGCTTTTAATGCTTCTAATGCTGGTTTCATCTGATAATCTCCTAATATAATAATAATAATAATCGTCTGAATGTTACTAATCTAATAAAAAATGATTGAAAACTTTTTCAATCAAATCTATTTATCATCTATTGAAAATGATGAACGAATTATGAACTATTAAGAATTAATTGTCAATACTTAAGAAAAGAAATGTTGTGCTTTCAGATCATTCATGATCTTGATAATATGTTTGCATAATCCCGGCGTTTTCATTGGATTTACTTCCGGTCTATTTTGAGTTTTTCTTATATATGGAGGTGGTGGTTGTCCATCCAATGCTTTAAATTTGTCATCCCAAACTGAAAATCTATAATGGAAATCTAAACAAGAACAATTAACTTTTACATTAGTGCTAGGTTGTACTCGTTTGATAAAATACTCTGCATTATCAGAACCTTTGAAACTAAAACTATCTGGTTGTGCAGCATCCAAATATTCAATATTACTGAATAATAATGTAGTCCAATAATCATGACCATTATTGGATGTTGTATTAGATGCTATTTTTAAAGCATTATTATTCATCATCGGTATGTAAGTGAAGTTTTGTAATTGAACTCTATTAGCTTTATTATCACGTTCTGGTCCCATGATATTTTTAGTTCGACCTTCAAGATCGAAATAACTAAGTTCAAACAACAATTCGTAATGATTCACAATGTATTCCAGTTTTTAATATTTATGATTAGCCTGATGAAATGGGCATATATCCATAATCAAAATCTTCATCGGATTCTGTTTCTGTGGGAGTATAATCCCAATTTTCTATGGTTACATTTTGGAAAGAGTGTAACTTATTATAAGCATTTACGTCAAATGATGCCATATCTTCTATAATTCTAATAACAATCAACGTAGCAAATACACAGTCATCAGTCGCTCCTGTTTGTGCTTTAAATGTATTATCTTTTCGAATTAAGGTTGTCATTTCATTTAATAAAGTTATAGAATTTATTTTTATTTGACCACGTTCAAATAATTCCTTAAAAGATACTAAAGATTTACCTTTCGTTTTAATATTAGAATTATATCCTAATGTATCCTTGCCTTCTTCTGACATGAATATAGCTTTCTCTAATGGATTAACATCAGCTTCATATAATGCTACGATAGCTTGTCCCAAAGCATTATTTTCTACCGAATAATACACTTGATTCGAATGATTTTCCAAAAACTTTAACAAAGATTTTAAATATGAATACAATGTTGCTGGCGATTGTTCATTAGTTCTATATTCTGCCACCTGTACCATTGATGGAAATTCATAAACTTCTATTACAGAATAATCTCCACCACTTCCTTGTGAAGGATCGACACCAACGATATAAGTATTGTTTGTATTAGGAATTCTCCAAAATTCTTGATTATACAATTCCCCAATTTGTGCAACAACAGGAAGTACTGAAACTTTGGCTTGAGATATGACTAAACTATCAAATAATGTATGTGCCGAAGAAATGAATTCACATTTATATTCTTGCCTAAACTTTCTTTCACCGATAAGAGCTATGGTATCTCGCATAAATTCTTCTTTACTAACATCTCGCGGAACTTGTTCCCAATCTACTTCAACGTATTTAAATGGGTTTGTTCCAGCTACTGCGCCACGCCATAATGTTGCAAATAAATCATTGTCACCATTTGGAGTGCTAGTGCAACATAAATTACCACCCGTTGATAAGATAGGTAAGATAGACGCCCAAAAAGCATTTTGTAATGCTAGATTTGGCCCACTTTCAGATGTTGCTCCAATGTGAGCCATTTCGTCAACATATAATGTAGATATAGAATAACCACGACCTGTGTTAGCTGACGTAGCTTGTGCCATTATCTTAGAACCATTTTCGAATGCTATAGCAGTCTTGTTATATTGTGATTCATCGATACCACATTTTATCCAATCTGGAAGTTCTTCATAGACGCCTTTTATTCTGCTCATGATTTCCATGGCATTACTTAATTTGTTTGCAGCTACAAGAATTGTCTGATCAGAAAAAAATAATGCTCGCCATATGAGGAAGGTCGCTGTTAATTCAGTCTTACCAGCCTGCCTACATACCTTAGATATGCACCAACGATTATTTTGATAAGCTCTCATCATTTCTATTTGATAATCGTAAAGCTTAAATTTTATTTTACCTTTAACAGGATGCAAAATATAAACATAATTATTCGCAAAATATACAGGATCGAGCATACATTTGCGTATTTCTTCGATCATTTCTTTAGTATATTCAGTTTGTTGAAAAGGCTTTTTAACTTTTGGGTTTCTTGCCATGATAAATCGTTTATTATTTAAATATTTATGTTATATAATTGTTCTTGAATTTAATTATGTTCCATGTTATCTTTGAGAAAATAGTTAAGTTAATCATGTCATTAAAAATAGCAAAAACGTGTCTAAAAGATAGAGCTTGGTTATATGATCAATATATTATTCGAAAGAAGAATCAAACTGATATAGCTAAAGAATTAGGAGTTAGCACAAATACTATAAAAAGATATTTAGATTTGCACGAAATAGCTACTTTGCCTTTAACAGCTATACGAACAAATCATATAGATGAAAACACATTAGCTTTAATAAACGACAGAGATTGGTTATATGCCAAATATCATATAGAAAAATTATCACTAACAGAAATATCAAAAATCCTCAAGTTTGATAGAGGTTCTTTAAGACGACAGTTAAAACGGTTTAATATCCCTTTAATAAGTCACAAAATACAAGTCCAAAGAAATATGTCATCCGATACCATAATGAAATTAGATGATCCAAAATGGCTTTATGAACAATACATTGATAATGATCTTAGTATGATCGCTATTGAAAAGAAATATGGAATCAATAGAAAACTTATTGCATTACGGTTGAAAAAATATAACATTCCTTTAAAGGGGCATGATTATGAAGTTAAAAAACATTATCCAGCAAAGTCTATAAAACTTCTTAAAGATAAAGAATGGTTAGAAACTCAACACAAAATTAACAGATTGTCTGTTAAAAAAATATCTAAAATACTCGATGTTAGTGGAAGCACCGTTGCACGAAGAATGAAAGAATTTGGTATAAAAATAATCATATTGCCTTCATCTGGACTCGAACAGGATGTTGTTAACTTTATAGAGGCCAATAACTTTAAATGTATAACAAATACAAGAAAAATTATAAATCCTTATGAGATAGATATATACATTCCTTCTCATAAGATTGCTATAGAATTTAATGGAATGTATTGGCATTCTGATGCATTTAAAGACAAAAATTATCATAAAAGAAAACATGATTTAGTTGCAAAAAATGGAATTAAATTACTTCAAATATTTGAAGATGATTGGATTCTAAAAAATGATATTATCAAAACCAAACTCCTTCACATTTTAGGAAAATCGAATTTACCAAAAATATTTGCACGTAAAACAACCATTAAAAATGTTGAACCAGAAACTAAAATAGCATTCTTCAACAAATATCATATTCAAGGCAATGGTCCAAGTTCTATTAATTATGGATTATATCATAACGATGAGTTGGTCGCCGTTATGGGATTTATTAAGAATAACAATTATTATACCTTAAATAGATATGCAACATCATGTCATGTTGTCGGAGGGTTTTCAAAATTATTAAAACATTTTGAAACGAAATATAATTATCCAAAGATTATAACCTTTGCTGATCTAATGTGGAGCAATGGAGATTTGTATTATAAAAATGGATTTACTGTGGATAAAATACTTAATCCTGATTATTCATGGATTATAAAATGTGGACAACATTATGAACGTCAACACAAATTTAACTGGCGACACAAGAATTTAAAAAAGAAACTCCACGCATATGACCCGAAATTAACTGAAGTCGAGAATATGCATATTCATGGATTTAATCGAATATATGATGCTGGGAAACTTCGGTTTGTCAAGAATCCATAAATAAATGATATGAAAATTCAAATATTATATGAAGTCTTAATAAGAAAGAATTTCCAGCGTTAATCGTCATTGACAATGAATCAATAGATAATTAAATTGTCCGAATCTAGAAATGACGTAAGTATTAAAATTTCTCTATAAATATAACATATTGAGAAATTATTATGAATAAGTATTTAAAGAATTTTGTTGAATCCGTTGCTAATGGTGATTTAGAAACTGCTAAAATTGCTCATGCGGCTTATATCAAAGAAAAATCGAAATCATTGTTTGAAGCGAGAGAACGCAAGACGGAAGATGAATTTACTTTACAGGGTGATTATGGTCAAGGTTGGGGAGACTTAACCTCCGAGACTACACGAAAAGAAATTATGCAACGTAGACGTGAATATAGAGAAGAAGAACCGGGTGTTCCTTTCAGAATTATTGTTCGCAGAATTAAAAAAGCTGTTAAAGAATCGTTACAAGAAAGTGATGAATCATTTGATGAAAGAACTCAACGAGCAATTGCAAACTTACAATCTCATATTTCAGATGCTACCAAATCTCAAAAATCTTACGAAAAGGGATCGGAGAAATGGAATAAATTGAACAAACAAATTATGCGTTATAAGAAACTTATAGGATTATGGTCAAAACCTGTTAATGAGTCTCATAATGCTTTTGATGTTTACAAAAATAACAAACTCATCGACACTGTGTTCGATTCCGAAAATGATGCGGATGAAGTAAAACGTAGTCTCATAAACCATGACGGTTATGATGCTGATATAGTTGTCAAGAAAGTTCGTGGAGCAAAAAAGAAGAAAGATTAATCTTTCTTCTTATAGTTTCCAAGCACCATCGATTATATGAATTAATGTTATATTTCCATCAGGATATAAAATAGCTGCAGTGTTCAACCATGTTGACACTCCACGATTGTAATCCAAACGTAATGGTGTTGACGTTCCAGTTTGATAATAAGTCCCTTGGATGATGCCCGGAGAATGTGAATGTCCGATAATCATTTTTTGTCCCAGTCTAGATAGTGCTCGTAATGATCCTCGTGCACCGTTCACACCCAAGTCTCCATGCAACGATAATTCTACATCATTCAATTCAAATGATTCTTCACGTTGTAAGAATCTTGTACGGTCATTAGCCATTCCGCGATATTGATCTGGATTCTTTGTCCAAAATTCAAATACATCAAATTTCTTTTTTTCTTGCGCGGCTTTATATTGATGATATCGTAGATAATGATAAAATCTAGCATTTTCTGGATCAATATTTGGTTCCATTTCGTTAAGCCATCTATCAAGATGTTCATCATGATTAGATTTTATAACAATATTTTGTGCAAACGGTTTTGAAACTTCATCCAACAAATCTGCTGCATATTGTAATGAATTTTCAACATTATCATGTTCATCAAAATAATGCTTTACAAATTGTCCGAGTGTATTGCGCACTGTATGATGATTTCTTGCGCCCATTTCTATCAAATCGTGAAATATCATATATTGAGGTTTAAGCGTTTCTGCGATAGAATTATTACCATTGTATAAAGCATTTTTTACTTCCTGTGAAATAATCTCTGCATGACTATCGCCAGCGACCAATGCTGTCACTCTAACGTTAGTTTCTACGTTAGTCCATGTATACTTTTTATCCAAATCATGGAAAAATCCACGATTATCAGCTGTAACATGTCTGATATGGAAAGTTTCATTATCATTAATTTCAAGTACAACAGCACTATAAGAATGATTAAATGCTCCCTTATGACCGGCTTTACTGTCAGTATAATTGGGAGAAGTTATTGAACCTGTAGTCACTAACATTTTAGGCATTTTTCCGGGTACAGACGGAACCATTTTTAATTCTACATTAGGATGACCGAAAATAGCCGAATCTAATCCAACAACAGTATCAAAGCCTGACAATGGCGATGTTGCAGTAGGCTGAATCTTAATATTGCCCATAATGCGGATATGCTTACCAACTTTGATTTCGTCAGTAATGATGTATTCAGATAATGAATTATGCCACCAATCCTGATTAGAATCAGTGAATACTGAAGTAGGATTTTTATAACGATATGGGATGATAAGCAATTGTGCGTCATTGTATGCACAGTATGTTTTCAAAGACTTCAAAAATCCCTCATGAATAGGAGTAGCATTTTGTGCAGAAGTAATTACATAGCGTTGATTAGGTTTAATATTGGTTTTAAGTTTATCATTTACGTTATTTACTTTTTCAGATTTAATATATCCATCAGCCATGCTATACAGAACAGTTTCATATCCATTAATAATATCATCAGTTAATGGGAGAGTTTTGTTGGATATAAGAAAAGGTAACTGTAATCCTATAGTTTTGCCAATTTCTTGCTTACGACGCAAAACTGATTTTGGTTTAATTCCAAGATAGTTTGCAAATTGTTCTTTAGTTAACTTTACTTTTACTGCTGCTCTATATTTTAAAATGAAATCTTCTGTAGCATTCGAAAGTAATTGTTTATTCATTAATAATATCCTGTTTTGGTGTTACTTCAACAACTTCGGCATCAATAACGGTTTCCGCTCTAAGCTGTTTAATAAGATCGGTGGTGTTTATGTTGACTGTGTTATTAGTGGTTACATTACCTTTCTTAGTTACTTTATTTAATTTATCTTTATGCTCTTTAAGTTTAGCACGTTTATCTGCAGCATGCAAAGCTGTACTTAAAAAGTTTGCTGCAACCTCATAATTTCGTGCACCATATTTAGGATCGATGTCTTCTATATCGTCCAATATTTTTTCATATGTGCTCAATGCTTTATTATATACTTCATCGAAAAGATTTTCATTTTCAACATCTTTAGTATCATACGAAGATTCTTCTGCATGTTTTGCTTCTTGCAATTCTTTAGATTCATCATCTACAACATCAGGTAAGTTGAAAAAATTCTCCAATGCAGATTTTTTAGTTGTCAATCCTTTAATCATGATTCCGACTCATTTCCTCTATTTATGTGCTTATTCTTTGTCGGTATCCGATTCTTGTAAAGGTTTGGATAGTTTTGTTATCATTTCACCCAATTTTAATTTTTGTGAATGAATAGCCAATTCTATAATTTCCAACTCACTAAGTATATCCAATTTCTTTTGATTAAATCTGTCTAATGTTTCAACTTCATATCGAATTTCCTCCGGTAATGAAGCAACTTTTACTTCAGCATTATTCATTTTTAAGTTAGTTGTTTTTTCTATCACATTACTTGTTTTCATTTTTATCCTCATCGGTTTATAAACGACATAAAATTTAAAATATCCTCAATGTTATCATCGACTACTTCTGACTGATCATCGTTATCATCTTTAGGCAATCCTTCAATAGATTCAGTCATTACTGAATAAGATGAAGATGGATTTGATGTTTCATTTTTTGTTGGCGAAATTGCTTTAGTTGCTTTAGATAATCTTGCAACCATTGCTCTCATTTTTCCTTCATCATCATTATCTGTAATTTGTAAATTATCTCTATTAAATTTGAGAACTATATTATCCCCAACACCTGATGATGATCGCGTTTTAAGGAAATACAAAATCATAATTCCTTCCAGTCGCATAGCAGGAGTCATATGGATTGACATATAATTATCCACAATATTTATTTTGGCAAATCCACCGGCAATAACAGCTTGATCTGGCGAAGCTTGTTTAATGCCATCTCTGTTCTGTTGAGATGCAGAGAACATAATGGCATCATAGTCTACGCCAATTTCGTATAATTGTTCGGATTTTGCTTTATCTTGTTCTGATATACTTAATCCCGAAATTCCACCAATGGGTGTCATAATATCAAGATAATCAACAATAATAATGTCAGGAGTTCTTTCGAATATCAGTTGATATTGTTTCAAGTAAGCTCTAATGTCATTAGCATTAGAACCATTCTTCATGCGTTTGATAACATAAGAACCTGCACCAGCTTCTTTTATATCATTAATCTTCGATGCAATTTTAGGAATATTTTGCTTCCAAGTTTTTGTATCTTCACCCGTAGCAATAGAAGCTAAACGAGTAAAAATCATATCTTCAGAGAGTTCTAATGAAATATATAAAACATGATATCCAGCTGCAGCATAATTATCACCCAAGTTAGACATTAATACTGATTTACCTACACCTGAGTTTGCAGATATTAATGTAAGTTGTTTTCTAGCGCATCCACCTAGAATATTATCCAATGCCTTTATGTTTGTTGGAATTAATTCCAATGAATCAATACAATCTTTCAATCGTTGTTCGGGATTATCATATAAATCTATGCCAACATCTCTATCTATAGATATCTTCACTGCTTCTAATATGTTTGTTGTAACTTTATCATAGTTGCCTTTAACCATATCTTGCATTGACATTTGTATAGCATCTTTAATGGCAGATTCTTTGGCAAATTTTTCACATTCTTCTGATATGTAATTTATATCGTCTTTATCTAAGGTTTTTAATGTAAAATCTTGATCAAGTTCCGCTTTGATTTTATCTAATTTTGGTAGAGTTGAATATTTTTCAAAATATTTTTGAACAAATAAAAAGACTTGACGTAATTCAGGATCAAAATAATTCGGTTTTATTATGTTTACTACTCGTGCATATAAATCTTTGGATGATAATAGATATTCTAAAATCATCTTTTGCTTTGTTACATTCATATTTTAATTATCCTAACCTACATAATTTATCAGGTATTCAGGTTTAAATCAATGCGAATGTTTTATGGAGTAGATGTTGGGAATGGAATTGTTAATTCATTTACAGATTGTGGATCGGTGAATTCTTGCAATTTTGGTTTAGTTTTTCTAGCAGCATAGCGCATATCTGTTGTTAAATATATCCAAAATTTCTTTCTAGATGAAAAGCGATATAGTCTAGGAGGAATATCTTTTCCATTCTTACTTAACTGCGTGTATGTCAAACGATGATAATCGCCATTTTTAGGGGCTACGGGGAATTCGTCGCCTACAGTGAATGGTAATCCATTGGGTGGCAGTGCATCGTCACTGTAAGCGTTTTTAGAAGCATTCAACTTGTTCATATTTAAACCGGGTAAATTAGTTTTTGCATAATCTACTGCTTCTTGTGATATTTCTGCAATACTGGAATTATCTTGACCACGTTCAGGAACGGCGTCATTAGCTAAAGCTTTGCTAGTTTGTGAGAATGTTGAGACATCCTGATATTTTTGATTATTGCCATCATCAATATCTACCAATCCGGTAGAATCTTGATCTTCTGTCAATTTACCAAATATTTGTTGCGTTTCTTGAGAAGCCATAACAGGAGTTGCCAACAATCGTTGCATAGTCGGAATCCAACTTGCAGTATAGCTTGTTGTGCTCCACGCTACATCAGTAACTTCAAGATATTTCAATACAGGTTTCATCGTTGCAGAATATTGAGTTTCCGATGGCAATTGTAATATGTCACCTATCACAAACGGGCGACCTAATGAATTTACAGTTTCACCAAAACTAACTTGAATAGTGTATACATCAGTCTGAAAGAAACCAAATTTCGATGCATTGGCTTGAACATCAATAGGATTATAATAACACTTCATCGGAATAATAGTAGTTTGATAATCTCTGTCTCGATTTTCCAATAATATTCTATCTTGAATATTAGAAATATTTGTTTCTTCATAATCGATTAACTGCAAAGCTTGTACCGTCCAATAATCATCAACAGAACCATTGAATGTTAACGGTCTAATTCTCCAGAATCTTGATGGAACCGTTTTATTAAATGGAATAGTAACTAACCCGTCACAATCGGGCAGATTAATAACAGCGGCTCCATACCATTTTAGACCATCCGATGAACGTTCTATTCTAGCTTGTGTGATTCTGTTTTCAGAATTACATCCCTGTTTTATTTTTATCATGGATACATCGTGTTTTACTGATGTTTCAATACCATATCGTACTCGGCCATTAGATAATCTAATAGGTCCAAAATCATATCCTAAATAACTTTCTGTAACAACGTTGTTTCCAGTTTGAGCCGAACGCCATTCTGTTACATATTTTGTAAAAGCATTGCTTGCCGGAAAATTAAATAATGATCCATTAGAAATAGGAGCACCATTACCAATTAAATCTATAAGTTTTCCTTGTTCATGAATGCCTAAAAGTTTATAAACATTTAACACTGCTCCCGCAACTTGTAATTGTTCGGCAATATAACCGTCAACTTCACATGTATCAGAGTTTTGTGTTAAATCCCATGGTGAACATATTGGATTCACTGGACATTTCAATCCTGAACCATTATCCACACATGCTGCATTGGATGATGTTGTTGGAGTTACAATGGGAGTTCCATCAGAATTTAATGCACAATTGCCATCTGTATTAATAGATGTTCCACAATCTAACGTCGCAGTAGGTGATATTGTTGGATTTTGAGAAGATAAAGTTTTAGGTGAATTCATTTGACATGGAATGCAATCAGACATAAATTATCCTATAACAAAGTGTGCTGCCAAACCAACATCTTCCAAATTACCCATAGCCGGATCGTGTAATTCTTCTAATAATGTCGTTCTTTCTGTTTCAGCTTGTGATGCTAAATCTTGAGCATTCAAGTTTGTACTTCCATTAGGACCGGGAAGATTCAAATACTTTCCTCTAACTTGAGATAGAATTCTCTTAGCTTCGGTTAAAGCCCATGATTGAATCCACAATGCAGATGCTCTATTTGTTAATATATCTTGTTCAGTTCTTTCAATAGTTCCATCAATTAATAAACGTTCTCCTTCCAACACTCGTTGAAATAGTCTTAATTCTCTAGTCGTTTCTACCCATTGGAACATAATTCTAGTAGCAAATAATTGTTCTAATTCTTTCATATAAGATGACATTAGATGATAGCTTAACATATCAAATGTGCCAATGCTATACAATTGTTGCAAAGCCGCGATACCAAATAGTTCATTACCTGCTAAACCAGTTCTAATCCAACCTGCACGCATTCTATAGATAGCTCTAATATTAGTAATTTTATTAAATCCTACACAATGTGATGCCATAACATAAGTCTGTTGATTAGGTTGAGCATCTAACCAGAAAAAGTTTCTAGTATAAGCATAACTTGAATAACGTCTAAACATCAATAAAGCGTTGTCAATACATTGATCAATTTGAGTTTTTGTTAATTCTACTTGAACACCGATGTTACCTAATAAGGTTCGTATAGTTTCATGAAGAATTCGGCGTTCATCGGGCGAGCCATCAGTACCAACGCCAATTTGTTCATACATAGAACCCGGATCAGGACCATTGGTTCCTATTTTTGGTTCATCATAAATGACAGAATGATAAGGAAGAAGCGCAAATATACCATCAGCATCTGGCATAATTCGAATGCTATGACCACATCCCGCACGATTAAACAAGAAGAATAGATATGGTCTACCATTTAATGATGGATATTTACTTACTTGATATTTAAACTGTACCGTAATTATAGGTAATTCTACAATCCAAGTTGTTCCATTCCATTGATATAATTCAGTTGTTGATGTATTCAACCATTGTGTTCCAATTTCAGGAACTAATGTCGTTATTGAATATGGGGTATTAATCCATGCAGTACCATTCCACTTATTTAACACGTTATTATCTGGATTAAACCAATAATATCCATTATATAATATGTAAGGATCAAACGTTGAAATTAAAGGTTTGATACTATCCCATCCAGTGCCATTCCAAACTGAATAAGTATCTGTTGTAGTATTATGCCATAATGTTCCTACAACTGGATGAATAGGATTATATAGATAATTAATATAATCTGGAGATGAACAACTGTTACCCAAAATATACATCAATTTTTGAGTTGTAGGATTATACCAAACTGCACAATTTGGCAAGTTTGGAGGGAGTGATGGATCAATAACTTGTTGTATAAAATTGCTTACAGCTTTCCATTCATTATCCACTATATCCCATGCATATAAAGTATCTACGGATGGCGTTTTATTCCACCATAATTCACAACTTGATCGAATCATTGGATCAGTGGGATACATAGTGTATGATGTAGGAATCCAATAAGTATTCGTAGAATCTCGTTTGAAAAATTCTTGTGTAACAGGATTCAACCAATATCCATTAGCTGTAGGATAATCTAAATCACCTTCAGCATTAGGTTGGTCATAACGAGTATTGACGTTAACATTCCACATGCCTGCTGAATACTTATACATAATACCATCAGTTTCATTAAACCAAAAATCACCAACACCAAGAGTATTAGGGTCTTTATCTGAAATTATGGCTAAGACATCTTCAAATTCTTGATGATTTACACTCCATTTTGTTAATATTCCACTTTCAATATTGTACCAATAATAAGTGCAATCTAATAATGGAGCTAATGATGGATTTCTCGATTGTATGTAAAGGCATAGTTTACACCAATGATCACCGTCCCACTCATAAGCATCTGTTCCATTAAACCATAATGTCCCACATGATGGCATCGTTGGGTCAGTTGCATAATTTATAACGGATTGTGTAGTCCATCCACCTGTTTCATACATTTTGATAATGTTATTATCTGGATTTAACCAATAAACTCCTTGTGTTGCTAATGATGGATCAACATTGGAAAATAATACATCCTGATCACTATAAGATGAACCATTCCATAAATTTAAAGTCGAGTTATTAAGATTTAAAAATAATTCATTAGCATGTGGTGGTAATGGACTATTGTATGAATTATATGTCGTTAACTTAAATTGATTGTTAATAGCTGTTACAAGATCACGATAACTTTGTGCTTCAGAACCTTGAATTTGCAAATATTTGTTTTCTGTTCCGTCAATAAGAATGTGAAGTGGATAAGTTTTAGTTTTATCTAAACCTGTTAGTGTATCTTCAGTAATTTTTGTAGTTGCGCTATCACGAGGCAATAGAATAATATCTTGATAAGCATTATAATAAAGTGTTTCACCTACATCAACACCAGTAGGAAGTGAATAGGCATGAACACCTTCACGGTGATAAGTTCCCACATTATCAACTGCATAACCCGAAACGTAATAAAATGTATTAGGATCAATATTTGATACTTTTAATGATGTTGTGGTTTTATCATTATAAAATGCACCAATAACTAATGCAGTATCTAATTTGCTACCAACATTCAAATCAGGATCAGCTGTAGGATCACCATTGTACATAATACCATTGCTTGGAGACGTTGTGATATAATTAGCAGCTTTTTTATCAATAGTAACGACGATACCATTGTAGGCTTGTGTACCTGTTGCACATCCTTGTGAAGGCGGTGGAATATTCCAAGTAATAGTGCCAGTTCCATCTGAATTTCTTGTGAATTGGATGGTTATTTCTTGTCCTTCTTTTTCGATGCTTCCAGAAACATCAGCAAAGCCTTGATATATTGACATATTAATTATTCCTCAATGGTTTGACCATTATAAATTTTTCCATGAATCTCACCATTCAATTCTTTTAAAGTTTTTTCAGAATCTGCTATCGTCGTGACAAGTAATAAATTTAATATAAAAAATAATGTATTTGTTCTAATAACATTACTATTAAAAATAGTTGAATTACCTAATGACATAACTCCTTCAAATAAAATTTCTTGAGTTGGTTGATGCCATTTGAAGAATTTAGTCATAACAATTTCAGGAACACCATGAGAAAGACATGCGGAAATAAATTCAGACATATTACTATTTAATTTTCGAGTGATTTCATCACACCATTTTTCAGGCGACCAATCATTCATATCTAAATCAGATATATCTTTACAAGTTTTATACAGGTTTCTAATATATATCCCTAAAATGTCGCGAAACATTTGTTGTTTAACAGGTTTATTAGGCAATAAGTCTAGATTAGGGACTTCCACATTCAATCTATATTGAGCATTAGCAAAAAATGAATGATATGATAAATTGGCACTATTATCCAATCGAATAGACTGGTCTATGTTTGACAAATGATTGTCGGATGCTCTATCTGAGAATAATGACGGTATTTTATGTTTGAAATATACCCATAACACATACCCAATTATCATCAGTATGCCAACACCCCATCCATAATCAGATAATAATTGTATAACATCTTGCATTGAAGGTTCCTAATATAATCAGATATATTTATGGTTTCAATGCGTTCAATATGGAATTAAATTAATGTTAGAGTGGTTTCTACCCATTTTCGAATCTTTGCATCAGACCACGAAAAATGCATGATTTGATCATCATCGAAGGTTAACATAATATGCTTTGGAGTAGGATTTTCTATAGAAATATATTCCCATAATATTTCTATTTTATCTTTAGGTTTTAATGAGATATATTGTTTTTTATCATCGAACATATCTTCAGTTAATGGTATTTTACAATACTTTCTAGCTTCATATAATCGCTTTACTCTTGGACAATTTTCTCCTGCACTTTTCAATTGTGCTTTAGTGTCCAAATATTCCTTAAACGATAAACTCTGTTTCATAATTAAATATCGCCTTTTTGATACGAAATAAAAAATGGGATATTGTCATATGCATTAATTTTTGTCATAAATTCTTTAAAAGTTATAGCACTATTTAGAACAGCTTTTTGATCTTTTATTTCACCTATACTATCTCCAACACCTATACATCCTGCTAAATCGTGCATCGTATTTGCAATATGTATAAGGATGCCCGAACGTTTCGCACCAATTTTCGGATAGAGTGATACAGTATCACCCAAAACTGCAAATACTTTTCCAAATTTTGGAGATGTATAATGTGATAAAATGTATTCACCTTCTGGAATACAACTCTCGAAAGGTTTATTATCCAACCACGGTCGTTCCACTGTGTAACAACAAAAATCATCAAATGTCAACTTTCCAAATGTTCCTTCATCTGTAGAAGAAAATCTTTCTAATTTTATCATAAAATATTTCCATTACAGTTATTTATTTTGTAATCAATCTTACTATAAAATATTCACATTATTGATTGGATTTTTATTATTTTTATTGAATAATTCAATCATTTGAATTAAACAATTTTCAAGATTATTACGATCATCTTCCTCATATGCGTTGATTGAAAGATGTAAAAGATGTTTTAATTTATCTAATTTAGCATTACGTTCTTCGGCTAATTGAAAATAAAATGCATTACAACGTTTGCATGCATTTCCGTCAATGCTTGAATTTATTGGATGTTCATCTGAACATGATGTTCTATCATGTTCAGGATATTCTTTATCATCAAAATCATTAAGTTTCATAATTAATCCTCAAAAGGAACTGATGTCATAGACTTCAATTTAAGATCGTTCATCATCAATTGTCTATTTTGAATCCATCCTTTAAAATTACCTGACCACATATTGTTGTATCTATCCATATGCGTTATTCCTACATCCCATGATACAATGGGCAATCCTGATTCATCATATTTTACTTTCATTGGAGTCGCTTGATGTTCCATGGGACTAAAATGTGGCGGAAATGAATGAACTAATCGTTCATAAATTTTTTCCGCTTTTTCTAAAGAATCATCGGTTTTTCTATAAGAAACTTGAGCACATTGTGATGCGCTAATGGCAATAGCCTCTTTTAAAGTAAACCCATTTCTATCAAATGTTTCATCACTTACAATGGGAGCCTCATAAACTATATGTTCTCTCCAACATCCATCGAAATAATAAGGGACGTGCCAATCGCCAACACCCAATTGCGTAGGAATACTATTGTCCATAGCTTGTTTCATTCGTGATGCCAGAATATGAATTTCTGGTTGAGCATCTTCATGATCACGAAGCCAAAAGAAGTTTTCAAGTTCTGTACCAGTAACCACAGTTTTCATATGAGAAAATGGTTCCAGAAGTCTATTCACAATTTGTTTATGATATCCAGATTTTTCAAATCCTTGCGCATAATCAATTGCAGCATCTCTAGCATTAAACCACCAATTTTCTCGGGTCAATTGGCATTCTGAATCAACATAAATCAAATTATCACATTCTTCTTTGGCACTCATTCCGGGTTGGTTTTTACCCCAATGGGAAGGCATTGCTGTATCATTGATAATCGTTTCAATATTTTTCTTAACTGTGATAGCGCGGCTGGAACTGCTATTTCGACTAAGTAATCTATGAGTATTAAGTTCTGCTAGAATGAATCGTGGATATTCTAATTCAAAAGTGGTAATTCTTTTTCCTTCTACAGTAATACTATCTGCTATGATTTTTGCTGAAATGGTCATTAATTTTTCCAATTATTGAACCATTTTAAATCTTTAATTGAATTAAGTCAAGGTTAGGTTGTCAATCCTAAATGTACACCTTCATTGATAATATCATCACTATAGGGTTGTTGTCCATTTTCATGAAATATAATAGCTTTGACTAAAGCTGACATAACTTCTGGGCTTTGCATGTTTAAACAATCATCGACACCATAGCCGGAACTTTTACTAACATTATTAATATATGATTCGGTATCATTTTCTGTAGGCGGTGCCCAACGATCAATAATGGTTCTAATAGTATAGATATGCTGTTTTGAATATGATTGAAGAATTTTTGTTATAGCTCTAATACCATATTGTGCTGAGCTAAATTGTTCAAATGATCCATCAGTATTATTGGATGCTTCGCCTTGCCAGTTCTGTCCAATTCTTATGTTTCCCGGATTATTATTTCTGATTCCACGGGGAAGCTTTACATCTGTCATAAATATTTACCATTTTTAAATATTTATGTTATAATTGTTAATTCTCCGATGATATTGTTAATTCTCCGATGATATTTTTAATTTATCCCATTCTGATTCCCGCATAACTACAAGATTATATCCAAGTGACAAGATTTTTGATTCCTTGTTTTTGGTGGCACTATATCGCTCTTCTGCAGTTTTGTCATAAATCATAACATCTGAATCGAAAATGTTTGGATCACCGTGAAACCATGATCCATGAAATTCATAGATTGTATTATTTTCTTTACAATATCCATCGACATGATATCGTGTCAATGGAATTCTAAATTCTCCGCCATTTAATGCATGTTGAATAAAAATATTCTCTTCTGTCATAATTTTATCCAGCCATGTTAAACATTTTTTGGAATAATTTCTCATTCCACAACTCGGGCATCCTTGTCCCGAAGTATGACAATATGCTCGCTGTTTAAATAATCCATGTTTAGGGCATTTTATAGTAATCATTGAATGAGAATTTTTTAATTCTCTGTTTATAAATGGATAACTATAAAACTTATTATGCACTTTATTAAAATCTTTAACAGTCTGTTCTACCTCTTTTGCAAATAATACGCCTATGCGATTCTGTGCACATGTTTTACATCCAGCATAATGTGGAGGATTCAAAACGTTCGATAACTTTGCATCATAATGATGATCTTCATCACACTTGAAATGATATTTTTCATTCATCCCTTTATACGACTGATTACCGTCGAAATAGACACGCTTCTCTGGAAATTTCGCGTTTCGCTCTAATAACTTTTTAGCAATGATGGAATCATTATAAATCACTTCTTTCTTTATGATGGTCCCATCATTTCTTTTCCATCCTCTTTGAGTCATGATTCTGTTATCAATTCGTTTTCACTATCTTCATCATCACTATCATCAATAATTTTTGTATATTTTTCAAATATTTTTGGAAATTTTGTTGTAATTTTATTATATTTTATCAAATTTTCTTTTTCTGGAATCATTCTAAGATTATCTATATGTCCACATAATTCATATGGTATATTATTAACAAAGCAATAAGTGATGGGAATGATATGATCCAAGTGATATAATCCTCGACCTCGAATCTTCTCACCATGATTAGATAATGCGTCAATGTGTTTTCTATAATTATGATTAGACAATAAATTAACTTGACTTTCATATTTTTCGAATCCTTCCTTATTTTTCAGAGCATTTTCTGAATTGATTCTACATAATTCCAACATGAACTCTCGTTTTCTTTCGTTATTACAAGGTTTACACATATTTTCATGAATGAAAAGATTTGCTGGTTGTGTCCACCATTGTCTTTTGCATGAACATGTTTTATTATGCACCAGAATCTTTGTTTTTACACCGACATATGGAGTATGAAGTTCATAATTAGAATTGATCAATTTATACAATCCTTCGTTTTTAATATCCTTATATCTTTCTGTCTCTGTGCATTTCGGACAACCAATTGATCCCCAAAATCTATAGTTAGACACTTTAGATTTTGGTGTAGCATTGAATACATTCCCACATATCAGACATTCAATGTCTTGATGCATATTAGAATTACTATTAAGATTAGTTAATCGCAACTTCATGGTTTCAAATAATTTCATGTATTCGTCTGAAATCCTATATTCATCTTGTGTTATTAATCTTTTACATAAAGAACAATCGTCACCACCATAATGGCGTGAATAACTTTTTGTATATTCACCATGGTCTGAGCAAATAATAGTAATTTTCGATGTAGAATCTATATATTCTTTATCAAAATTTGGGTAAGAATATTTACCGCTATATAATGATATTAACTGTTCTAAAGCTTTGTTTCTGATCACTTTCTTATGTTTTATTTCAATACATTTGGGACAGCCTTGACCTTTCATATGTCTAGAATATGCAGTCACTGTCCATTCATGTCCAAGATCGCAATGACAGTTAAATGGCTTTTTTGTCTCTACAGCTTCGGGATTATCAAAATAAACTTTACAATCTGAAAACTTTTCATTTCGTTGTTTATTCATCTTAATAAAAATATCTTTAGTGATTTTTGCAGGCATATTTTCTCATTAAACAATAATCGATCATAACTTGACAAATACAAAATGTCAACATGCGTTTTTAAAATGTAATATTCATCAGCATTACAAAATACAAAAAAGAAAGCCCTAGATTTTTCTAGGGCTTTCAAGAGTTTGCAAAGGTCTAACCAATGCTATTGCACGTTATTAAACGAACTCTAGGTTGACAACATTCACTTTGCCATAATAATCAGCACTGTTACCCAATGATGTTGTGGTATCAGTTAGGATTCCCTTACCGTAACGAGTCATCAAGCTGACCACAGGTTGCATGGTCACAGGGTTAATCACAGTACCTGTTGACATTAAAGGCACATATGGGCAGTAGAAGTATCCAGAATCGATTTCTCCGTTTCCACCCTTATAACCAACTAGAATCTTGTCAGAACCAGCAGGAGCAGAAGTTCCCGGTTGAGCTTGATCCCAAAGGTATGAATACACCTTGATTGTACCATTCAAAGTACCAGCCAACATGGTGTTAGTAGGTGACTTGAATGAACCTTCAATAGCAGGTGCGAACACAGCCTTAGCAGCACTTTGTAGAGCCGAAACGATCATGGGTGAAACCACGATGAAGTTACCAGCACCACGACGAGTCTTACGAGCAATTTCATTACAAACTGCATTGATCACTGGACCCAAGTTAGCCAAACGATCACCAATGAAGGCAGGAGCGTAGGTTGTACCTGAAGTAGCAGCTAGATCGAACACGCGAACTGTACCAGCAAGAGCAAGCAAGTCTGAAACTACTTCGGCGTCGATTTCGTTTACGATTTCGGCAGAAATACCCTTAGTCATTTCAGTTTCAATGTCCATACCATGTTGACTGTTTAAGTCTTGCATGGCTTCAATGGTCCATGAAGCTTGTAGCTTACGGCTCTTGGCTTCGATAGCTTGTGAGATAACTTCCAATGAAACCTTACGGCCACCAGAACCTTCTAGGAAGCTTGAGTTACCACCGTATAGTGATCCACCAACTGGATTACCATACAAAGTAGTACCAGTATCGTATTGAGTCACGTTTGGATCAGAAGCCCAGCCTTCACCTTCAGCAGTACCAGTAATGTTACCGGGAGCAGAAGTACCGTCAGCACCGGCAGCGCTGAAACCAGAAGCACCGGCAGCTTGAGCAGCATTAGTACCACCAGCATAGAAAGCACGAATAGGCTTGGCGTTACCAAACATTTCGTCTCCAGCTGTGATATCATATCCACCGAATTGTGAACGTGAATCATCGTGTACCATATTTTCTTCATACTTATAACGAAGTGTGAAGATTTGAGATACTGGACCGGCCATTGGTTGTACACCAACGATTTCGGTAGCAATAGTACCCGGAATCACACGTCGAATGAGCGGAAGCAAAGTCTTACGGAAGTTAGCAATGTCACCAGCACCGATTGAACCACCAGAAGCAGTTTCTTTCAAGAGCATAGCACGTTGATTTTCCAATACAGTACTTACAACTTCTACCTTATTTTTTGGAAGACCTTGAAGCAAAGTTTCCTTTGTTTCGGTCCAATTTTCTGTTAACATCTTATCTTGTTCAGCCATTTTATTTCTCCTATAGTTAGCCAAATATTACTTATTCTTCAACGCCAGCAAGCTTTTTCAGACGAGCACTGGTTGCTTCAGATAGCTTTGTCTTAGTTTCTTGCTTTGATTCTGTAATAGGAGTAACATCACCTGTTACTACAGTTACATCTTCTTTTACAGCATCTATTTTTTCACTTTCGGCTAGTACAGGTGTAACAACACTTTCCTTCTCCGACTTACTTACATCATTTAACACTCTTCCAATAAACTTATCATAGGCTTCTTCAAGCTTCTCGGTTGGAGTAGACTTGAGGATAGTTTCCATGACTTCGCGGGGAAGGCCGCTTAGAGGTTCAAGAACTTCAGTCATCTTTTGATCGCGTTTAACTGACTTTAGAGCCTTAACAGATTCATTAAGAGACTTTTCAGTTTCAGCAAGCTTGACTTCAGCTTCTTTTAATTTATTCAAAGTATCATTTGAGTCTGCAAAATTTGAGTCATATGTCTTGGCAAATGCTTCATAAATTTTGGCACCAAACTGTAACTTTTTAACTTCATTGATTGATTCTTCAAATTCTGCAAATTCTTCTTCAAGACATTGAGTATTGAAAGCATCCAATTGATCGATAAGTGTAGCCATATCACTTTTAACAGCTTCAGAAATATTCTTTCTTTCTTCAACTAAACGTGCGGCATATTCAGCTTCAAGATCGCGGAAATCGGCTACGCTTTCATTAAGTTCTTTCATATGCTTGTTAAGGAATTCTTCAGCTTTAGTATCTAAAGCTTCAATGATTGCATCCTTTTCAACGATAAACTGTTCAGTTAATTCTGCACGAACTTTTACTTCAGTCTCAGCTTTAGCAGCTTCAACAGCTTCGGTGATTTTAGCTTCAAATGCTTCTGTCAATTCTTTTTTTGAATCATCATTTAACAATTCTGATTCGAATAACTTTTTCAATAATTCGTCCATTAAGGCACTCCTGTAAATAATTATTTAAAATTGCAGATATTATTTATAGTGTGAATGTAATTAATGTAAAAAGATAATATAGAATTATGTAAGTTATTGATTTATATAGAAAAATAATTAAAATAATTATGTATTATTTTAGAAAAATATTTCATAAGTCAATGAAAAACTTGAAGAAATATTTTCAAGCAATAAAAAATCCAGTCATTTCTGACTGGATTTCTCTTAAAAATGATATAATTATTTTTTACAAAGATTTTATAAATGCATTAATTTCCATCTCATAGAGTGGATATTTTTTCACCAAAATATCAATATAACTTTGAATTAATTCGATATTGTTGGTATTGTTTTGAATATCTTCGATGACTTCCAATGTGATGTACACTGGCGTTGATGGTATTTGAATGTTATCCTGATAATATTTTATTGACATAAAATTTTAAAATGAGTCTGGTCTAGCAATAGCACGAACAAGAGCCATTAATCCTGTTTGAAAATCTGTTTTAGCTATAGCAATCCATCGTTTATCGGAGTTTTCTAATTTCCAAACTTCGTCAATCATATTTTCTAATTTTGTACCTAAATCATTTTTAATAAGATTCATCATGTCAATTTCTTCTTGAGAAAGATCGCGATAACCTTTTATTAATTTATGTTGATTGTCCATTATACATTCCTATTTTCAATAAATTATATAAATTATTTTTACAATTGTCAAATATTATTGCATATACGATATAGTATCTCGTGATATTTCAGAAATGGAAGAATTAAGAGTATCTTCTATACAAGCAATAATTTTGTTAAATAATATTTTAAAATCATAATTATTTTCTAGAATACTTTTATTGAATGCAAAATTTATTTTAAACATTTCAGGTAGAAGATAATCACTTGTTGAAAAGGATGGTTTTTCGATGTCACAAAGATATATGGAATCATGCCATATGAATAACATTTTTGATTTATTATCAATTTCAGATGATCTTAATTTTAAGTAATAATTTCTATAAAGTCCATCCGTTCTATTAGAAATATGTTCATGGATGTTTATAGAACGTGGTTCATTACTTATAAAATATATGTTTATTGTTGTTAATGCTTCTTCAAGATTCATCATATTTTATGGCCTCATAATTGATGATATTTGAATCCATCAGCATGATTAATTTCCATCAATGTCAATGTTTTGGCTATGGCTCCGGTATCAATATAATATCGATTATTAAATTGCATTGGTTTATCTACTGAAACATGTCCGTGAACAAGATGATCAATATATTGAATATTTCCGACATTGTTTCCATTATTCATATAATTGAATAAATCAAATGACCATAATGATCGCTCTTCATACTTGTCAAAATGTTGTTTAAATTCTATCCAATCATTAACAGGAACTTCAGCATGAACCATAGCTACTTTGCCGTTAATAGTATCTATTTCAAACATATGAGGTAAATTATTCAAAATTTCTACATATAAACCTTGTGAATATGGATCAAGATCAATAAACCATTTACCACCATGCAATACATAAGAGTTTTGCCAATCTTTCTTTTCAAAGAATTCTTTCATCATTCTTTCATGATTTCCCATAATAGCAAAAAACCATGGATATTTTAACCATGATAAAATTTCTTTAGATTCTGGACCACGATCAATTAAATCTCCAAGAGAAAATAATCTATCAGACTTTGGATTGAAATTGATTTTATCCAAAAGTTTTCTCAACATCGTATAATAACCATGAATATCACCAACTATAAAATCTCTGCCGAGTATATTAAGGTTTTTATCAAATGCCTGTATTTTATTTTTGTTTTTGTAAGTCACACCGAATCCTGATTTGCGTTATTATAATCTTCTCGATATTCTTTTTCGGAAATTTCGTTTCCATAATGATCAAAATAAACAATTTGTGTTGATGGAATATATGGAAATTTTATAGAAACTTTTTCGTGATAAGCCGAACCATCGGGTTGTACAATTAGTTTGCCATCCAAATAATATGTACCTTTACTAGATTTAAAGACTGCTGAATTTCTCTTATTTTGCAGCATATACTCACCAGAAATATCGGAAACATCATTCCATTCTGAATCTTCACCCGTTAAAGGTGATAAATTGTTAAACTTAACTAATGTATCGAATAATTTTATTACGCATTGAGCACTTCCACCAGAATGACCTTGAGAAGCAAAAAGTTTAATCAAATCGAGCACTGATTCAGCTATCATTCCACCGTAATCACTATCCTTATCGAAAAGTCCGGCTCTTGCTAATTCATATTTTGCATGCGATTCTAATGACATAATGTTATCCTAAATTAGTCTAAATCGTATCATGGAATATAAAAATTGTCAATAAAAAAGCTCAAGAATATTCTTGAGCTTTATGTGGCACGCCGGGTAGGACTCGAACCTACAACTTTTTGCTTTGGAGGCAAAATTTCTCCCAATTGAATTACCGACGTATAATTTATTACATTTATTTTATTTATCAATATAACATTTTATTTATGATCGAAAATATTGATAACCATATCGTTATTGATTAATCGTCAATATCTATATGACTTTGAATTTTTTGATTAGTCCACTTTTTATAACTATTATCAAAATTTAAATCATACGCTTTAGTTTTCGGTTCTAAGTATTTAAACAATCTATCATCTTGTTCAGTAAAATTCAAAGCTATATGATAAGCCATCATAGCATTAGCCATAGCATGTGCCAAATGATGTTGATGTGAATCTAACGCATAATCTTCGCCTGATTGAAATGCATTAATATGTCTCAACATTGCATCCAATACTCTCGACAATTCTAAACCACACCAATTATTTTTAGAATACTTTTTTGCACCTTCTGTCATTACTTCTGCAACAGCCTTTAATGAATCTGGTGGCAGTAAACTGTATTGAGCCTTATCACCATCATATTTTGAACCGCCATGTGATCCAGTCACTTTTATTTCTTCACTCATTATTTTTAATGTCCTTTATTTTCGTAATCATATGCTCACAATATTCATTTAAGGAATTTAATGCAATAATAGAATCTTCATAATCATTTTGTCTAAATGTATCTTCCACATCATTTAAAATTCTATGCATTCTTTTGAATGTTCTTGAAAATTTACATGCGACTTGATTTGTTCTGAAAGCTGTGTAACATTCATCATAAATAGATTGAGTTTCTTCTAAAGGATTTTTCTTATCTGTCATCGAATCAGTAGTTTCCATCTTTTCATGATCTAATTTTACAAGATGTTGATAATAATCATTTAATGCATTTTGCAATACTTCCATGTCACCAAACAAATAACTAAATGTAAATTTTTTGCATGTAAAAGGTTTTTGATCTTCTATATTAATTTCCAATATTAAATCTTCATCGTCAAAATACGTTGGTGAAAGCACATTTAGATTAAATATTGCCCATCGTAATGAAACAGCTGAATACTTCCAGTAAGTTATTTTTGACACTCCAACGTCTGTAGGATTGTTTTCAAATATTTTTTGAAATTGCATTATATCATTTACATTTATGTAATTATGATATGGGTTATTTTCGGATAATAAACTAATATGTGTTATTGTTCGACATATGTTAACAAAATTTTGATTATTCATAATTTATCCTTTCTATGGTAAGGATTCTATCAATTATCAATTAAAATGTCAAGGATTGGTGGCTACTGTTGGAATCGAACCAACAACGTTTTCCATATGAAAGAAACATTCTACCATTGAATTAAGTAGCCATAAGATGGCGGAAAAGGTGGGATTCGAACCCACGAATCATTTCTGATTACACCTTAGCAGGGTGCCCGTTTAATCCTGACTCACGCACTTTTCCATTGTTCTATTTATTGTTGAATCCATTGATAACCACAGAAATATCGGTTATTATATTGATCAAAACAATATGTGTCAACTCTTTGATAAACATTACCGTATTCTATGTAAATAGTTTGATTACGCGGAATTTGTATTGATCCAAATAAAATAGCACCACCAACAACCCAAGGAATGAACCCAAATCGTGAATGATGATTCCTATACAATGGATTACGATTCGTTTCAGTTCTGTTCCAATAATACGGACGATTATCATAATGATAATTACGATTATAATCGTGATACACATGAGATTGATAATGATATCGATTATCATAATTATGGTATCTTTGTTGTGCAACGACATTAAAAGACATAATAAATGACAATATCATTACTGTTATTAACATAAATGTTTTCATAATATAATACTTCCATTAAATGTGATTTGTTTTACTTTTAACGATAATAAACTAAAAAACCACGGATGTCAATGCCCGTGGTTTTATATTTAATTATGTGAAGCGTTGTTTAGATTTTAACTTGAACGCCTACAATACCATAATTTGCAAGAACTTCATTTGAAAGATTCTTTCCACCGAATGAATATTTACCGTACACCGAAACATTCTTCAACAAATTGTAAGATGCAAATACTTCAGAATTGTTATAACGAGTACTTGAACCTTCAAATCCATTCAACTGATAATGATATGCTGATACTGCACCACCAACTTTTATCTTATCAGTCACTGGAATATTTACGCCTAGAGCAACATAAGTATTCTTATTTTGACCAATACCTTGTCCGATTTGTGCAAATAATACATTATATGTTGCATTTGCACGAAATTCATTGTAATCTGATGGCATTAATTGACCATCGCGCTTAGTCAAAAATTCTTGGGCATTGTATACATGATTCATGCTCATATCAATCTTAAAATCTTGAGTTAAAGATAATGTATAACCTACGCCAACATCACTTTCAATTGCAGAACCGGCAGAATCTAACGGAAATGTATTGCCAACCTTGCCAAAATCTCCGCGTACATATAAACCTGTTAATCAGATATCAGAGACTTTCAAACTTAGATTTAAGTCTGGACCAGTTGAATACTCTTGACCGCGATAATCTGCACGAGAAGTTGCATCAATGCTGCCACTAAATGATGGTTGTGATGCATCAGATGTCGCTGCTAATACACCAAAAGTTGTAACAGAAAGTGTTACAGCAGCCAGTATCATTAAAAATTTCTTCATAACATATTCTCCATTGATTTGTTATCCTAACATTCTAACATTCTAAACTAATAAGTTTAATATGTCAAGTTTTTTAGTTTCCTATGAAACTAATCTATTTAAATAATTTTATAAGTGTTACTATCTACTTGTGCGCGATATTCTGATACAGAATTTGTAGCAGTTAAATATACTGATTTAATACCTTCGCTATTAGCAACATAATTAGAAATAAATCCTTTATAGATACCATAAGACTTTGCGACCGAAAAAGCATCCTGATTTGCTGCTAAATAAACAAATTTCCAATCTTTTTCTTCACATTTTGTGATTAAGGATTTTACTTGGTCTGTATTAAAATTTTTAGATGAATTTTCTTCACCATCAGTAAGAATTACAATAATATTATTTTTATTATCAACTTTTAATAATTCGGTCAATGTTTCACCTATAGCATCATTTAGAGCAGTGCTCCCTCTAGGACTATAAATTTTATCAGTTAATGGGCTGATATCTCTAACAGATGTATCTTTAACATGAGTAATATAATCATTATCAAACATGTGAATGCTCATCATAGCATTGTTATCTACTGTTAATTCTTGTTGTTCTTTCAAAAATGTATTAAATCCACCAATAGCATCTTTAATAGTAGACGCCATAGAACCCGATCTATCTAAAATACAAGTGATATAAACATTATTTTGTTTCGCCAATCTATTCATATAAGAATCAATTGTTTGTTGAATCTCATTTATCAATTGAGTTTTATTATTAGTAGACAAGTCTTTTGGTAATTTCGGCATTGTTATTGACATATAAAATTCTCTATTTAAGATCGAGTATACTTTATTATAAGTTAGTTGTCAATACAATAGTTTTTTGATATTTGATACATCACTAAAAGTTAATTTTGATATATCAAATTTAATTATTTTTCCCGTTTTACTAATAGCTTTTATAGTAAGATCATTTAGTGGACCATCTTCTATGGTATTAAATTTCAATTCAAACGTGTCTTTAAATTGCGCTAACCATTGCTTAATTAACCTTAAAACATAAACATTAATATTATTCAATGGAATATGTTGAATATCCAATACTTTTTCTAAAGTATCATCTTTTTCGATAGTAACTTTGATAATAGGCTGTCTATCTTGTGCGATTTCATTTAATTGTTTAATAAGATCGTACATATATTATACTCATTGATTATTATTTATATCATAATCAATAGACTAATGATGTTAAATTTCGCCAATCTCGACATCATCCAATTCTGTATCAATATTATTAAACATGGTTTGTAAGAATTGATTATTATTAAATAATGGTTTCAAATACTTTTCAAAGACTCGTTGATCTTTTTCTTCCCAATCAGTTACCATATCATTTTTTAAGTATTCAACAAAATCTAATTTTTCGTCTTCTGAAATTGGATAACTCAATTCATAATCAACATCAAAATCAAAATTTAAAGGAATATAATTCATAGTACTAATTTTAATTTTTGTGACATCGCCCACATAATTAGATGAATAAAATGGCTCGTTCCACCCATCTCCTTCTAGTTTTGAAAACGTATCCTGATAAACTTCGAAGTTAACTTGAACATTGTCAACTTTCACATTTGTTTCTAAAACATTAGATTCGCCCTTAGTAAAACCTTTGTTCAAGGCTGGACGATCATAATCATCATCCATATCGTCGTGCATAAAATTTTCTAGAATGTTTTGTATTTTCATTTAATTTCTCTTTATAATAGGTTTATATTTCTTTAATATTCCATTGACGATTTTTTGGTCTTCATCTGTATAAGGCATTAAATCTAGATCATGAGGAATATTTTTATATTGTTGTATATCACCAATCTTCTTTACATATTTCATCATAAAATCATTGTATTCTTTCCATGATATACCATTAGATTCAACAGCATCACGCTCCACTCTTAATGCTATTTGGTGAGCTAATTGATATATTTCATTATAGGCTTTGATTAGAGTAATTTCAATAGCTTCATGCAATATCAGATATTTATCTGTTTTAATGGTTTTACCTGTTTTGTTTTTGAACGATTCTGGCATATCTTTATCAATAAAAATTATTTTACCATCTTTAGAATATCCAGCAACATATGGAATATCATGAGTTCTATCTATCTTAAATTTTGATTCAATCGCTTTGATAGATTCATTAAAAATCTTGGTACTTTCAAGCCAGTCAGTTTTATAAGGAAATTTTCTGTAAATCATAATTAATTATTTATTGATTATAATCGATTTGGGCTGTGAAAGTGGATAATATTCAAGAGAAATGACACCATCTATAAGATGATATTTCATAGCATCATCTGTCATTACCCACCATCCATTGGCTTCATTTTGTTTTAATTGATTGTAAGTAATATTGCCGCTTCTGTTTACTATATTCATATCAAGTATAGCCATCATTTTCATTAACATTTCAACTCTAGAAGCAATGACGTTCAAAGGAGCTTCATCAAAACTAGTAGATGCATTATGATACATTAATACTGCATGAGGCAACATATAACGTTTATCTCCGTAGGAATGAATGTATGCAGCCATACTTGCCGCCATACCCACATCAACAGTATAAATTGGATGTGTTGATTGTTGCATAGCATCGATAATTTTTGTTCCGGCTAACAAACTTCCACCGGGAGAATCTATAAAAAGGAAAATTGGATGTTTGGTGTTAATTTTGTTCAATTGATGAATGCGTGAAATTATTTCATTAGCCGTCACATGGTTAACTTCACCATATAATGTAATATTATAATTAATATTAAGTAAAGTATTTTTTGCTGATGTTGAACAGAGTGAAATTATAAACACTAATACAATAATGCTAATATAATATAACATGTTTTTGAACATGATTAATTATCCATTTTATTAAAATTATTTAGATCAGTGTTAAATTTTTATATAAAAAATGGGTGCTGGTTATCCTATTCTAGTTACATCACCAGCAGTTTACTAGAATGTTGAATTTATATCATCAACAAAGATATCCAGAACACGGTCTTCTGGTTGACCCACTACACTTATCGATTGTGGTAGCAGTGGCACCTTCGCACTTCGCGTCTGATTGCGATCAGTCTAATTTATGGATTATTAGTTAACCTTTTGCAGTGGATTCTACAAATTTTGGTACTCGATGATGGAATCAAACCATCGTGTCTGACATGTAAAATCAGCATTTTATCATTAAATTAATCGAGCAAAATGTATGTTTATTTATACTAAAACTTATTTCTTAAAACAAGGCGTTCCAACGTAAATTCCGGGAACATTTATATCTTTTACTACGCCAGCATTTAATCCTATAGTTACATCATTACATATAGAAATTTTCTCTTTAATGCAGGAATTAGTGCCAAAATAAACGTGATCACCTATTTTACAATTACCTGATATGGCAACCTTTGGTGCAGTAGTGAAAAAATCGCCAATTTCACAATCATGACCAATGGTAGTATGCAAATTAAGATGAGCATGTTTTCCTATATTAATGTTAGTAGTTAAAATACATCCAGCACATATAATAGAGCCTTCACCTATAGTAATCGATGGATCACAAATAATTGCTGATGGATGGATATAAGTATGGTAATTAGTTTTGCTTGGAAGTCTTTCTACAATTTGTGAACGTTTAATAGGATCACCAACCGCAACTAACACTTTGTATTCATCAATATTTAAACTACTTAATGATAACGTTTTTTCTGTAACATATTCATCATCAACAAAAAAATCAATAATAGTTGAGAATGGATATGAATTTCTCATTTGATGATAAACTTCTCTACCGAATCCACCAGCACCTATGATTGCATATTTCATATTTTATTCCTTGGAAATACTTCCATGCCATGGTCTACTATTAACATCTGCGTACACATCTAATGCTGCACCCACATCTAATTGTAACAAATAATTATCGTAATCATGATAAAATTTATCTATTAATACTTTTGCTACGAATGAACATGCATACAATATCACGGGATTATCTAATTTGTCTATCATTATTTTAACTTCATCATGAATAAGATCATAGTCATTCCAAACATTTTTTATGTTAGTTTTTATATGATTAAAATTAAATTTTGAAGCCAATTTATTCAAATATTCTGGACCGACAACAATAACATTCCTATTTTTTAACATTTTTAACATTTGTAAGAATGATCCATCTAAATTCATTCTTGCAAATAGTCCACCATCAAATATATTGAAATTTTTTATGTATGGAACTATATGTTTCATCATATATGGTTTCTTCATTACTTCAGATGATATTCCAATATAGTATTCTATATTATTTTCAATGATAGGAAACAATTTATCATCTACGAAATTTTGACCAGATTGACCCCATTTTGGAAAATGAATGGGGTATAATTTATTATCTTGAATTTTTAAAAGAGATATCCATTCACCATCGTTATAACGTGTCATAGTCAAAGGTTTAACATTTTCAATAGCATCAAATATTAATTCTTTAAAATTTGAATGAATTATGTCAACATGACTCGATTGCATGGGATTATAATAATTTGGTTTCAATTTATAGGTAGAATCTTCGTGTGCATAATATGGACATATTGATCTATACGATTCTATTCCGACCTTAGAATTACTCTTTTTAATAAAATCAAATATTTTGCGTTGTTGATTATCATAAGAAAATATTTGTTTTGAATGTTTTTGAATATTATTTGACATTCTTAGTAATTTATTTCTATCGTTGTACAAGTCTTTAATAATGTTGATAATTTGTGTTTGATTTTTCGTATCAATAATAGCTAACATGTCATTCGTATACTTAAAATAATTATTAGAATGATGTACATCAGTAGTTATCAATACTACTCCTTGTAGTGCCGCTTCAACACCTAACGGCCAACCGTTCAAAGCGCTTCCATTTTCTGTGTTGATTAATATATCTACATTGTGATAATAAAAATCATCTAGTTCGACTTGAGACATTGGTTTTATAAAATTTACATTTTTACTAAAATTTGTCAATCCTGCTGTTGATCCTATGAACGTAAATTGTACATCATCGTTGGGATATAATTTAAGATAACTATCTGCAACTGCAGTATATAAATCACTACCTTTTTGGATTCCTTGCCCCATACTAGAAAAACATATATTCAATTGCGAATCATTTTTTGATTTAAATCGTTCTTTTTCAGTTTTGCTTAATAATGTGCTTCCATATACATCAATAGAATTGTATAATTTGTGTGATTTTACATCTGTAGATGTAAAGGGTTGAGTACATATAACATTAACATCTTTAGATAAACCCACTAAAGACTTTGAATGAGAATATCCACCACCGGGATATAAATGAATAAATTGTTTATTTGGTTTTACCGTATATTCGGAATTGAATCTTTGATAAGATGATAAAAAAATATGATAAATCGTATCATATTTCGACATATCTACCGTATCCGATAATGTGAATAGAAAACTGTGTTTTCCTTTACGATTCCATTTTGTTCCATCAATTTTTGTATTATATTTGTTTAAATAATTATATTTTGAATCAAATATTATTATGTTGTATTTTGATAAATCAAAATATTCCTTCATACATTCATAATCTACTTCATAATTGATTCCTGCATATGAATCTATTTTATAAACTAAAATATCAGTTTGGAATGTATCAATAAAAGCTTTGATTTCTTCTATACGCCATTTAGCATATTTTGTCGGAAAAAGAATATCTGTTAATAATATCATATATTATGTTTATGAATCATATTACAAATATACATTATTTCTTCCTGTGTCATATTTTCATGCAAAGGAAAATTTATAATTCTTTCATATAAATGTTTAGAATATGGAAGCTCTACTAATGGTCTATAATACTTATTGGCTTCTATACCAACATCTCGAAATACCATAGGTTCGATGACATTTTTAAAAACTACGGGGATATTTCCATAAAAGACTTTTGAACTATAATTAAATAATGGTAGATCAATCAAATATTCTCTATATAATTCTTGATTTATAATATGTTTATTGATGTCATAATTTTCAATGTGTTGCAATATATAGGCTGCTGCTACATCCGACATTTTGTAATTTGATGCTGCTATATCATGAGTTCTAGAAGATAATTTGAATCCAAAACCACACAACGCTTGCATGTCATCGTACATATAATCATCTATAACAATGAATCCGCCTTCTCCAAATCCTAATGATTTAGTGTGATGTAATGATCCAAACGATGCATTCCCCAATAAACATATATTAATATTTTCTTTGGTTTTTGATAAAAATGATGAAGCATTGTCATATACAACAATTTTATCTTTAAATTGACTTGCATCAAAATCTATTACGGTTCCAAAAAGATTTGTAATAATGATACCATCAGCATCATCGACATCTTCAGGATTTAATGTATACGTTTCTGGATTTATATCTACGATTTTAGTATTTGAATGATTAACTACACAACTTGGAAAAGTAAAAGCTGGTGTTATCCATTTCAATTTTTTATCATATAATTTGTCATAATATGACATTAAGACGTGTAGTGCCGTTGTGCCGTTGGATACACATAATACCCGTTTATTTTTAGGAAGATTAATCAGTTCTGTGAGTTTATCTTCTAATAATGTTTTAACTGGTCCGGCGTTAGTATAATGATTCTTGGCTTTGGATATATCTAATAATTCTATTACACGATTATGATTAACATGCTTGTTTTGAATATATGAAATCATGAGAAAGTCTCTTCTTCATATTTATCTTCGAATTAAGCAATGTTCTTGTCCTTGTCCTTCATTAAACCACGGTCTTGTTACTAACCCAGCCCAAGCATCTAGAGTGGCACCGAAATCAATGGCTATCTTCCCATATGATTTTAATATTACACCTAAATCCTTTCCATATAAACTCGCACCATATAACACTATATCCGATTTTATTGATAATAATGACTCAAGCATCTTTTTTCTGTCATTATCAATATGATAATAAGTAACATCCGTTTCTAACAATTCATCCAGATTATTATCCTGCAATCTTACTGTATTTGGAGATATGATATTTACCGATCTTCCTTGAATTATTTTCTTGAAATTTTTAATGTTCCCAAATAATTTATTTCTTACTATTTGATTATCACATATCAAGATGTTTTTTGAAACTTTATCTGTTGATATTGACCACTTTTTATCATCATATTTTATGGTTTTACATATAGGATTGTTAGGATTCAATAATCCTATAACATCTGAACCTTCCAAAGCACTATCAAAAATTAAATTCAATTCATAGTATATCTTGTTCATATCATTCGGCCAATGATAATTCCACAATTTACATACTTTCATTTGTAACCAATCAGGAGCATTTCTATTCATAAAATATATTTCACCATCACCAAATCGAGTAAGACAAAATGGCGTTTTAGTTTTTATTTTATCGTAGATGATATCATAAATTTGTTTGTCGGAAGTTGTAGGTTTTAAATAATTCATATTCGTTCTTTAATAGGAAATGCTTTAAGTAATGGTTCACTATCAAACTCTTTGGTTTCAAAATAAGATAAATTTAACAATGATTCTAATGTCAGTTTATGATTTATTTTTGTAAACGTTTGCTTCACACCTTGTGATAGAAAATAATCAGAAAATTTAGTGTCATCACCCGATAATAGATCAGAGAATTTTACCCATATTGTCGGTATATTGTATGCGTTGGAGACTATAATGCCATGCAACGAGCTACTTATAATACGTTCACATTGTAACATTTGATTGACAACATTTTCTATATTTTTATCAATTGGATTTATAATCTTGATATTATCATCATTTCCATACCATTGTGAAACTTTATTATAATCAACATAATGAGTAAATATGCCAATTTTATACTTCTTACCTATGATAGGTTGGTATAAATTAGGTAGTAGTAATGCTGGGTCACCATAAATTTCAGGACATTTTATACCACGATTACTAATTATATCTCTTGTCAATGGTCCTCTAACAGCCAAATAAGTTGAATGTAATGATGCACATGTATCTTTACTCATACATCCTGATCCCCATACTATAGTATTTGGCGTTGTCTTATCTATAATACTTCCTATACCTAATAAAACATGATCAGAAGATGTTTGTGGTTGAGTATGAACAGCTTTGAATCCAGTTAATTTTTCTATGATATAAGGTGTTAATATATCACCAAAATTTCCCGGTAATGGTGTTTTTGACCACCATACATTTATAATTTTTTTGTTATAATCAACCATTACTTAAACACTGTGATTTACCTAACCATTTAGCGTCCACATCTTCATTAGAATCCAAAATAGCATATTCGGTAATAGTTTTTAATATTTCAAATTTAGTTTTGATATGTTTCATTGCTTTGATAAAATCTTCATTATGTTTAATAATATTATCAAATATTGATGATCGTAGTGTTCCCATCACCTTGATAGATTCATCATCATTTTTGGGTTTGAGTACATTTCTTGAAATGTGTAACCCGACTTCTTTTCCCATAACGCGCAATACATCAATATCTGCTACATTATTGACAATGATTGTCGCGTGAGATTCAAAATATTTACCTTCTACAGTATCAATGGCAGGATGCCATGGAACTGTTTCTATTTTTTCTCTAATAATATGACAGCCATAACCAGATAATCTTTTGTTAATTTTAGTCATTGTAGAAATGGCATCGGATAATGACCCATAGACAACTGTAGAAGTTGTTACTTGAATATCGGTGCCATCTTCATGATATAAATCTAATACAATTGGTTTTATATCGCCCCACAACTTACATGATTCTATAAAGCCTTGTAAATATTTTACTAATACGGTGAAATGTATTTCAAAAGGATATTTACCATCTGATACATCCTGTTCTGATAATTTAGACCAATGGATACATTTATCTTTCATCATAGATGAAATATCTTCATCTGTGTATTCTAATGAATAAGCAATGGATAATGCTACTAACATAACATCAGCAACTTCATCTAATATATGTTCTTTAGATACAAAACGAAAGCGATCACCAGATATATTATCATAAGCCAAAGCCTTAGAAGCTAATTCACCAGTTTCGCTAGAGAGTTTTAAAGTTTTTTGTGAGAGAGTTTTAGTATCGCGTAAAGTTAATTCTTTAACTAAATTAAGTATGTCACTATGCATCATTTTTCTCTTACCATTGAGGACCACTTGAATCTTTATTCATGATAGTATTTTTTTACTTTAAACTTTGATCTTGAAATTGTTTTGTAATTGATATTCCATTATAATTTTTGTTAGGGATAGCTTCGCAACCAAATTTATTGATAGCTTTCAATTGATCAATAACTTTGCAACATCCGAAATGTCCAGAGCATTGTATACTATTGTCAGTAAATTTAATCTGATAAGTACAATCTTTATCAGGTTGTTTGATACATTTTGTTCTTACAACTCCTGAATTTTTCGGATGTTGAGATTTAGTTATAATATACCATAATACAAATAAACTTATAATTATCAATAATACATTAATCATATATTTTCAACCTTCATTTATTACGTTTACAAATTCATGAATCATGTTATGAAATTTTGGATCATCGAAACCTATAGTAGCCCAATTACGATTGTAAATTACGGTAGTTCCCATACCAACTATACCACTAGTTTCATTAAAATATATTGCTCTATCACCACGAATTTTTGGAGTGTCGGAATATTCTAATTTAGATAATGACCAAAACTGTAAAAATAATTCTTCATTATTATTAGCAATTGTTACAAATATCATGTGGTCATCATCTACAACTTTGTTAGAATTATTTTTAATTTTTTTAGAATCAACAATTCTTTTTGTTTCTACATTTACAAAATTAAGAGCTTGTAATGGAGTAATACCATCAATGACAATAAAATTGTCACGAGTATCGGTTGGTAGAAATAATGTGCCCGTACTAGTTTCATGTTCCATATTTTTATCCTTTAAAGTAAATAATTAATTATATTGATTGTAATATTTGTATCTGATTAATGATATTTTATCCGTCAAACTCACATAAATATTTTAAATTGACTTGAGATTCATCGTAAACAACCATTTCATTGTTTTGAACTCCACTACGATGTGCCATGGCAAAACATGAGTCATATCCAGATGGTATACCATTATTAAATGGTTTTGATGGTATATACTCTTTTCCCATCGTTACGCCAGCTATAAAAGCAAAACAATTGTTTGTTCTCCCTTTGTTGTCCCAATATCCCCATGCGTAGTTAATAGCTTTTGATGATTGATCAGAGAAATATATTCCTCTAGAAAACATTGATCCTACCATAACTTGACTGGCTGTTGGTACTCTTAGACCACTCTTAAGAATACTTAATATATTCCAAATTCGAGTCCCATGCCATAATTCTTTAACATTTCCAAGTTTTTGAGATTTTTTCACGAAAATTTCAGTTGCAGTATCATTACTTAACTTATAAACATTTTTCAACTTAAGATGAGAACAGGCATGAGATTTGTTTATATTGGAACGATAATATTTTTCAATTCTGCTTATTTCTTTATTATCGTGCATTTTTTCTAGACTATATCCAAATATTTTAGAAACTTCTTTTTTAGGATTAGTTTCTACAGTTTTTGGAGTCATTTCGTGTAAATGAATTGATTGTTCAATTTGATCTAATAATTCATATTGTTTGTCAAAAGAAGAATAATTTGTCAAAAATGTATTGGCCATCCACGATTTCTTGGAACAACTTGCGGTATATAAGTTAGATATTGATTTAAATCATCTAGATATGTGTCATCCAATGTCCCATATTGGATTAATTTTTTCAAATTATTTAATTTTGTACGAGCATTGGTTACTGAATTTAAAGTAATTGGTCCTAAAACAGTTTGAACAACACCATTAACAATGTCGATTTGATCACCAGTTGCTTGTAATAATTGATGTTGATTAACTTTTGCTAGGCGATCTAACAAATCATCCATAATAGGATTGTTATTAGCAATATCTCGTTTCGCAATTTCTGTTAATGAAGATGTTATCTTGTTCGATGAATTTGTTGGAGCACCAGTTGATTCATTGGTCAATACATCAACTTTCTTATATCCTTTACTTGGATTAGTTTTTGCTTTAAAAACTTTATCAAACGCTGCTTCTCCATAACCTTTATTTTCAGTAACACCAATATTTCCACAACGGCCATATCGTGCAGTTACTGAATCATCATCGTTCCATGTTATTTCATAGAATTTGTTGTTATTATTAGCACCATCAACTTTGATTAACATTGCATATTTTTTAGACATGATAAAATATTCTCAATAATGTAATTATGATTTACAATGTCGAGAATATCATGATTTGTTTGTGTTATCAAGTATTATATTTATTTTAGATGATGTAATGCTGAGGCTTTATGATATGCAACATGATCTGATTTATTTGAAAGAATTTCATATTGTGGATCATCCGGCGTGCAATGATGTGTATAGCCATTGACTAGAAAATCTTTAGTATGCACAGCTTTAATCGTTCCTTGAACGTGTCCAGCTTCAGAATTCCAACCCACTTTATCTCCAACATGGAAAGATTTCGATGATTCATTTAAGCTTTTAATAAGATTCCAATCCATCATAATGTTCACCATTTATTAATATATATTTTTATCATGTTTAAATTGATCATAAAATTTTTTATAATCATTTATATTTAATGAATAATCAGTATTTCTATTTACAATGGTTTCAACAGCATTCAATTCTTCTGGAACATTAAATATGAAATATTCTGGATTATAATTTCTATATTGATCGTTCGCAATATCTAATAAATTTTGGGAAGTTGTTATTCCGATGGCATCATATGTAACATTATTTTTAATATATGTCATGTGATATATGTCAGGTTCATCTTCTAATAACTCTTGTTCTGTTTCAAGATTGGTTAATATTCCTATTTTACCTTTACCAAATATTTCTGATAATGCTATAGAAAAGACGCCACAATTTCCACCATCCATAGGAATGTTATGCTTTTGTAAATATTTTATATATTCAGCAATAATATTTTTGGATTCTAACAGTGTTAAAATGTGCATGTATTCTCTATAAATGATATCAAATATTTATTGTTAAACATTATTTTAACCTTAAGATTTATTATGTCCAACATTCCTTTGCATCTATTGCAAATAATCCTTCATGAGTGACATCTGGATAAGCATCTGATGTGGCTATCCAAGTATTCTTCACCTGTTCACCATTACTTTCAAACATTTGAAAAATATCATTTTCTTTTAAATCAGACATTCGTACTACAATCCAATTATCATTTTTCAATCTTTTAATTGTTCTAAGATCATGTGTCATATAATAATTTCCGTTAATAACTTTTCTAATTTATTTTTGTTTTAATAAATGTTTGTATGTTGAACCATATCCTCCAGCATTAATCCAAACATTAAAATTTATATCATTGTAACCTAAATTTAAATATTTTTTATGCCAAAAATTATACATGAATTCATAATATTTTTCACCAGAACATTCACCCATGAATCCATAACTAATTATGTTACCATATATAAGAGCATATTTTTCATACATAAAAATTATAATTTTATTTTTCAAACTCTTTAACATTTTCAAGCTCTTCAAGTTCTTTAGTTAATTTTTCTAAATATCGTTTTCCTTGATCCCACCATCTTCCATGATATCTGTTTAGAATATTTCTGTACTTTTCTATCTCTCGATTCTTTTCTTCTATTAATTCATCTTTTCTTTTCATACTATATACTGTAACATAATTTCATAAAGATTGTCAATTTGCTAATTGATTTGTTCTTTTTTCAATTAAAAAAATTATTGATAAGAATAAGTTAATTTTCTATATTAAATTTATTATCTAATGCCAAAACTAATTGTGCTATATCACAAGCATAAAATCCGGCAGAATTTAAAGTATTAATTTCTACTACACGCATACCTTTATCTGTTTCGCATACATCAAGCACAAATGCATCATGCGGTCGCCATCCATTATTAGTTACAGATAATGTTACATTTTTGCAATTGTCTTTAGTCTTAAGAATTTTCGTCACAAAAGAATATACATGATTATCTATTTTGGTGAATAGATAACTTTATCACCACGTTTGTATAACGATCCACAAATTATCTGTTGATCTACAATCCAAAAACGATATTCAGCATAAATTTTCTTAATTGATGAAATCTGAATTAATTGATCACCAAAATTTTGTCCTTGACCATAATCTTCTTTAAGCTTCACTATAGAATGTTGCCAAGCTTCAAATTCTTCTTTTGAAATGATTTTACCGGCGAAAGATTTAGAATCTTCAATAGGTCGAATAAACATATGATCTTCAGTGAAAATCGCATCCTTGAATGGTGCTATTATAGACTCATAATTGAGCATATTTTCACCCCAATGCTGTTTTTGAATCTCAAAAGTTTGTGGTTCTAAATTAAACACTCCGGGATTTCATTCATATTTTTTTGCTACATTCCTCAAAGAGTATGAACCCATACATATGACATTTTTAGTATCAATCTCGGGTTCAGGAATTAATTCACCAATAAAAGGAACAACTTTGTGAATAGAATATTTAAAATTAAAACGAAGAAGGTTATCAAGCAATACTTGATAACCTTCTTCATTAAATAAATTATTTTGTAAAATCCAATGTATATATTACTCTCAAATCTTGTTGAAATATCACATTTATCTGTGGTAGTACGTAATGGTATCGCACCATTCATGAGATTATATTCTCAATCGGTTATCAGCCGATCCCGTTCACTATGCTCGGTCACGTACTATATTTTAAACTTTTTCCCATCGATCCCATGCCCACGGAACCCATTTCCATTCATTAACAATATGTCCTGTTTTCGTTAAAATAGATTCATAACTATAGCGATATATAATCGTTTCGATTCCTAACCATCTTGTTTGATAAATCCAGCTTGATAAACTTTTTCCATCTTCATAATATCGAAGTGTTTTTGGATACCAAATAATTTTACGCTTTATTTTTAAATCGCCTGATTCAGGAATGTCTTTAGGGTTATGTGTTTTTGTATATAAAGCCATATTGTTATTCCGCATACATTTTCATTATCTTAACATGTTTTTAAAACCTAGTCAATAATCTGGTGGGTCACTTCGGATTCAAACCGAATTCTCTACGCTTAAGAGGCGTGGCTTCATCATCAAAGTTTGTGACCCGCTGTTTCTTTGTTTGGCGCGTCAGGGTGGTATCGATCCACCGTCAAGAGTTTAACAGACTCCCGTTCTACCTTTGAACTACAAACGCATATTTTGGTGGATTCTCCGGGGCTTGAACCCGGTAGTCTGTTCGATTAAAAGTCGAGTCGCTTACCTCTTCGCGCTAGAATCCATAAATTGGTGGGATGAGTTGGTAACGATCCAACCTCAAGGCATCTTCAGTGCCTTCCTAATCCATCTCAGTTATCATCCCATAAATTGGTTGGCGGTACATCACGGATTCGAACCGAGCTATCTCTGACGTGACAGGTCAGCAGCCACACCTAGCAGCCTCATGTACCATTATTAAGAATACTTTGGGGTAGCTAGTCGGAATCGAACCGACGAAACCTATGTTCACAGCATAGTATGTATACCACTCCATCATAGTTACCCCAAAATATTCTCATTATTTTGTGAATATTTTATTAATATAGAATAAAATATCCAAAAATGGTGGGCAAGGTAGGAATCGAACCTACTCAGCATAGCGCCTGTTTTACAGACAGGTGTGACTCTCCAACTTCACCGCTTGCCCAAATATTTTCATATTATTTAAATTTTTAAAAGATCATTTTATTACAATAAAAAAGCTCACATTTCGCGAGCTTCTTTGAATTTCTGGTTAGGTTATGATTTTACTCGTTACCTTTTCCAATAGACAAAGAAGCACTTTGACTAAATTTATAGTCAATATTATGATCATAATTTTTATTATTATTAATTGTGTTCATAGCTTTTCTCTGTTGTGTTTCGATATGGTAGAAGCTTAACATGAAAATTTGGTTTGTCAAGTACTTCATAAAACTATTTATACAAATAAAATTATTTTTAACCACATTTTTAACAGTTAAATATTTCATAAACATTACCATCATCATCTATGGATGATAATTCAATTTCAAAATTCCATATATGTCTAAGATGATCTAATACTGAAACAGTTTCATTCTCGTCCAAATATTTATTTTGAGATGATATATGTCTAAGTTGTAGAGTTCTAGTCTCCACATCTACTTTGTAGACTTGAAGATTGGGTAATCTTTCAGAAATATCATACATTTTAGCTAAAGCATCACGTATAGCTAAGAAACCTTCTCTATTGTGAATGTTGGTAATTTTGATGACATCTTCGTCAGGATCATCTAGGATACTAAACATTTTAAAATCACGAACAACTTTAGGAGATAAGAATTGTTGAATAAAACTTTCATCTCTATAATTTTTTGCTGCTTTTTTAATGGTTTCTATCCAATTACCATTTCCTGCCCATGGAAAATATTCTTTATCTTCATCGGTCGGTTCCATGCATATACGTTTGATATCCATGTATATTGCAAACCCTAAAGCGTAAACATTAATGCCAATTCTACCATAATACGGATGATCGTAACCGGGTTGACCAATAACGGCGGTGTGTGATTCTAAAAATTCTAACCAAAATCCTTCATCGACTATTCCTTTTTCGTATAATCTGTTCATGATATAATAATGCACCATGACAGCAAATCCTTCATTACCTAATTGAGTGCTTCGTTGTGGCATGAAATATTGTGAAACTTTACGTACTATTCTAATAATCTCTCGTTGCCATTCTTCCAAATATGGCGCTTTCTTTTCTAAGAAATATAGCAAATTTTCTTCAGGTTCCATATTTTCAAAATTTGCAAACTTACTTTCATGTTCGTCTGTTTTAGGATCAGATTGTTTTTTGGGTACTGTAGAACTTATAACATCATCATAATTTTTAGCGTTGAACATCATGGATTCAAGCTTTTTTTCATGTTCATTAAGCTTAATGGAACTTCTACTTCTTTTGTACTTATCAACACCATACAATTCTAAAGCATGACAAGCATCTAAAAATTGTTCGACTTCTTCCGCGCCATATTTTTCTTCGCAATATGTTACATATTTCTTTGCAAAAAGCAAATAATCTACAATAGATGATGCGTCTGTCCATTCTTGGAAAAGATAATTATTCTTGAAAAAGTAATTATGACCAAATCCAGCATGTGCAATAACAAGCGCCATCATCATGATACTATTTTCATCCATAAGATATGAAATGCATGGGTTAGTATTCGACACTATTTCATAAGCCAAATTCATATGACCTTTGTCGTATGCAGTTTGATTTTGAACAAAAGATTTACCGAAACGCCAATGATTATACATAACAGGCATGGCATGCGTGCTGTAAGCATCTAACATTTGTTGTGATGAAATGACTTCTAATTGATTGGGATACACATCTAATCCCAATTCATCTTTTGCAATGATTTCTATTTCATTGTAATATTGAGATAATAATTCGTATGTCCAATCACCTGTTGTTCTTAGTTTTTCTGTCATGATAATTTCTTCTCAAACAAGCTTCGGAATACATCATAGATATGTGAAGCATCTGTAATATGTCTTAATTGTAATTTTTCGGAAAGTTTTTTAGGGAAATCTTCTTTAATTTTTGTGAAAATTTTTATTAAATCGGAATCTTCATCCGTTGTGTTTGTATTTTTCACTCCAAACAATGCATATATAGGGTTCTCATGTCCATCTTTTCTATCAATATCTATATAAGCATAATATTGTGTTTTATTCAATAATTTTCTCATATTAGTAATCACGGCCTCATCATCATCGCGCCATGAATCTCCATCACTACAATGTGAAATGTATACATTATAATATGGTTTATTAAACCTTTCATTAATAATTGTATTAATCATGTCTAATCCCGAAGATACAATAGTGCCTCCACTTTCGGGAGAATAGAAGAAATTATCTTCATCAACCTCAAAGGCTTCATGATGATGTTTTACGAATACGATATCAACATGTTCATATTGTTTAGTCAGAAATAGATACAAAATCATGAAAAATCGTTTAGCCATTTCTTTATGCCATTCTGACATACTTCCGCTGACATCCATCAAACAGAACATGACTGCGCGAGTTACTGGAATAGGTACAATTTCAGTTTTTCTATATCTTAAATCCAAATCTTGAATAAATGGAATATTGTTTTTCTGCTTCAATAAATCATCAATTTTTAATTGAATAATGAGTTTATCTTCTTCGGATTCAGTTTCTTCTAATTGTTTATAATATTTTTCTAATTCTTCTTCAATAGAACCAAAAATCGAATATTTTCTCTTTAATGAGTTCTTCATTGTCCGCAATAAGTCTAATCGCGATGGTGGGCCATCTGCTGTAAATCCAGCAGGCTTAGTTTGAAAATCTTCTTCACTGATCAGTTGTTTTTTTATTAAATCGGGTAATTCCAGATCATCAAAAAATAATTGCAAAAATTCTTCATGAGATAATGTGAAGTAAAAATCATCATTCATAAGTTCGCCCGGACCCGAACCACTACTAGACGACTCTTCATTATCTTTTTCAATTTCATCACCAGCCACATAATTTTTGTTGCCAACATATACATGTTTACGAACATTATGTGGGGAATGAACAATTTGAGGTTCATCTAATGATTTATTAGAAACTCGTACACGTTTGTCCTTTCCATTGGAAATCGACTTAATATCAGCCTCATCAGTAATATATTTTTTGATAGACTTTTTAATGTTATTTTTTGCACGCTTTATAAATTTGTCACGATTAGGAGAGCTTTTATTCTTACTCTCCTTAGTTCTATCAATAATAATAGGCATCAATAGTTACCATTAGTTAGATTTGGAATAGTGAATATACCAATTAACAATAAGTTGAACCTGTTTATTAGTATATCCTCTTGAAAGCATTCTATTAACGAAATCTTGATGTTTTGTTTGATCATCAGATGACTTTTTAGTTCCAAAAGATATGATCGGCAAAATGTCTTCGGTTTGAGAGAACATGCGTTTTTCAATGACTCTACGCAGTTTTTCGTAAGAAGTCCAATCAATACTTTTTCCGCCATTTTCAGCTTTAACACGTAATGCAAAGTTTACGATTTCATTGCGGAAATCTTTAGGATTGGAAATGTTTGCAGCCTTCTCTATCTTCTCCAACTCTGAATTCAATGTATCTCGATTCATCATGGTTCCTGTATCAGGATCACGATAATCATTATTTTGAATCCAGAAATCGGCATATTTTATATAATTATCGAACAAATTTTGTCCGTAATCCTTATATGATTCTAAGTAAGCCTTTTGTAATTCTTCACCAACGAATTCTGCATATTTAGTTTTTAAATGTGCTTCAATAAAATTGATTAGACGTTCTTCTTTTTCTTTAGAGAAAGATTCATGCATAATCTGTTTCTCTAAGATATACATAAGATGGATTGGATTGGCTGCGATTTCATCAGTATCATAGTTAAAAGTTTTACTTAGAATTTTATATGCGAATCGTGTAGACAATCCATCCATGCCTTCTCTTACACCAGCTTGTTCCTTATATTCTTTATAAGTCTTAGCTCTTGGGTAAGTTTCTTTAATATACTCACCGTCATAAGATAACAGTTTTGGAAATAGTTCTGAATTTTCTGGTTCATATAATCTTGATAGAATAGAAAATTGTGCTAACATTTCTAATGTTTTAGGAGCAACTGGCGCATTACTTAATTCAGAATTGTTAAGGAGCTTCTTGTAAATTTCGACTTCTTCACTTACTCTTAAGCAATATGGAACATTAATTAAATTCACACGATCAAGAAACGCTTCATTAGCTTTGTTATTCTTGAATGTGTCAAATTCCTGCTCGTTGCTATTTCCTGTAACAATGACTTTACCATTGCGTCGAGCGATTAATGTATGATTGGGAGTTTCATAGCAAAACACCAAACCATCATAAGTAGTCTCATTTCGTGCATAATCGGTACGAGTTTCAGTCACACCAAGTCGAATAGACAAGAAATTTTGCGCTGTGTATCTACCTTTAGTGTGAGAAGTTAAATCAGCTTTATTGCCTGACAATACCGATAGATATTGTAACATATCAATATCTTCAATCTTGTTTGAAGATAGCTGATAATGTGTAATAACATCTTTCGAATCATATGATGTTCCAATTCCAATTGTTGTTGAACGTGATGTTGCAGTTCTCGTACCATCAGTATGAGAATATTCATCCAATACAATTTGTGCTTGTCTTGAAGATAATTCATGGAAATATTCTGGTAAAGATTTATCTAAATTGAAAGAGTTTTCAATAACAATATTTTTAGTATGAAGACCTCCAACAGTTACATAACTAGTATCTATTAATTGATAATCAATATGCATATCGTCAAGTAATCGAGTTAAACGCTCAATCTTTCGATCTTTGCCTAAATGCCAACGAATTTTGTTTCCTTGCAATGTGCCATCAGTTACAGTCCATACAATTAATCGTAACATTTCATCGGAAATATCATAATCGGGAATATTAGTAATTCCACTCACTGCGACTATTTTACCAGTTTCACCATATTCGTCCGCAGTTACACGATTCCAAGTATCATTAAATTGAGTATGATAAACCATTTTATGGTTAGGAGTTACCAAATGATCCATTGAATTAGATGAAAAATGAATCATCTTACCTGAATAATGTTGCTTATATTCATTCAATGGTTTTTGAAATTCAATAATATTTGTATCAGTATTCAATGTAGCTAATTCAGTATTGCTATCGATTTTATCATGAGTTAACCATCCTTGTTTTGTTAATAATTCGGTATCATCACTAAAACAATGACTCAAGATTACACCTTGGAATGGAATAGCTCCGAAACGTCTTGTACCATTGTAATTACGCTCTTGAGTAGCTGTTAATAATGGATTCAACATCTTCAACGGAGCTTTGAACATTTCAACGAACTCCATAATGCCTTGAGTAGCAATATTCAATGATCCAGTAAATCCATAAGCATCGGGATCATCTTCTCCATATTTTTGAAGTTTATTAATATTAACTGAACCTACAAGCACGGCAATATCTGAATTATTATCATCACCCGGTTCAGCTTTAGAGACAGCAATTTGATTGAGAATAGATGGATATATTTTAACTACAGAGAACTTTGATAAATCTCCATCAAATTCATTTAGACGTTTAATGGCCCATGGAGATGCAGTTACTTTCAAATATCGCTTAGGAATGTTATATTTTTCTTCTAATATATCTGCATATTTATCTTCGAAAAATAGTCCCAATGGAGATTCGAAAATGGGTGATAATTGATTATTAGCTTTAAGGACGTATATAGGTTCTTTTTCCATCAATTTTTTCAATTTTTCAGCCAAGCTAGATTTACCACCGCCAACAGGACCAAGAAGATAGAGAATTTGTTTAGATTCTTCAAGATTTTGCGCAGCATGTTTAAAATGATTTACAATGTTCTCTATTACATCTTCCATACCATAAAAATCTTTGAAAGCTGGATAAACTTTTATTTTACGATTAGAAAAAATGCGAGATAATCTAGAATCATTAGCAGTGTCTACTAGAATTGGTTCTCCAATAGCCTTTAACATACGTTCAGCAGCATTGGCATAATAATCTTTATTAGTTTTACATAACTCCAAATATTCTTCGATTGAATATTCTTCTTGTTTCTTTGATAAGAATGAATCTTTGAAATTATTTGCTAATGTTGACATAGTGATATATAGCCTCGTTAATATTTGAATACATTATTACTGTAATTCTTACAACTGTCAAGCTTTAAATTTATTTATACAATATATTTAAAGCAATGGTAAACTTTTCGTAATCGGGTCGATTTCTGATGAATATGCTGGACCTATTGCTAGAGTTGTGAAAGTAGGAACACCGTGAAACATAGTATCTCCTGCATCTTTTATTAAACAATTTATAAGACCAGCTTTTTCAGCACGTTTTTGTAAATCTAATAATTCTTGTTCAGAATTAACATAGACACATATTTTAGTAAATTTATCATTAAGCCATATGTCCAATGCACTGTCATTAGAATATGTCAATATCTTTTGTTTAAAGAATTTGTTGGGATTTCCTATATCTGATGATTTGGTTTTATTTTCCATTAAATTCAAAATAACACCTAAACTTGCATGACTTGTTTGAGCACACATTTTCCCTTTAGTCATGTTCAAATCTTTTCTAATGATAATTACTTGTTTTACCTTTCCTTTGTCAATTTTTTCATTCTTTTCAATTTTTTTAAATGAATCAAAAATAAAATTTGTTGTAATTTTTGGAAACATGTTCATGATGTGGTCAAAACATTTCATTACTTCATCATATCGTTTCATCATTTCGTCATAATGTTTCTTCATATAATTATACCCGTAATATCTTCAAATCGTTCTTTCCATAATAAGTTTTTCATGTTTATTATTTCTATTCCATGTTCTGATGCTATTGATATAGCTTGTCCTGTTCCACCTGTATTTCTAGTTCTAGATTTATGACTTTCACATCCATCTTGTGTATAACAAATTAAAAAAGATGATGGCGTTGAACAATCTAATCCAAGAACTTGATGAACATTTCTAGCATGTAGTTTCTTAACAGAGTCTTTTAAATTTTTCCAATTCGGATGATATTGTGATGCTATATCAAATGCTATATCAGATTGATAATAAAGCTTTGAGTCATTATGATTAAATCCTTTCCATGGAATGTATATTTCCTTATTATTATTTGTGCATCCTAATTCAAAACTCTCATCCGAACCTGATGCTGCTCCAGATCGTAATGTATACATTTCCTGTAGTATATGTGCAATATGTGTCATTTGATGTGCAACATCAATTGGAATAGTTCTTGAGCCGACTCCGGTATAATAAAGTTTCATATTAATTTAAAAAATTTCATTTTGAATTGAATGTTGACCATATCCATGTGCTAATGGTTTACCATTTTCATCCAAATTTACAAATACACATTCATCAATAGTTAAAATTTCTTGTAAAGTAGTTTTGTTTCGTAATGAACATGATATTGTTACTGATGTAGTTCCGAATTTTATTAAATTGGTTCCAATTTCAATAATATCTCCTAAATGTGCGGGTGCTTTAAAATTGATTGCACTCATAAACTTTGTAACAACATGCTTAGGATTATTTAAAACACATGATACGAATATTGCCATCTCTTCATCACACATTTCTAATGCTCGGCCACCAAATAGTGTTCCACTAGGATTCAAATCTTCGTGTTTGATTAATTTTCTAGTTCTATATTCCATTAGTGAAATTTTCCTTTTAGAATAAACGATGTACAAAATGTATCAACTTGATCCATTAATTTACCACAATCTTTACATGTTTGTTTATCGACATCATCCATTCTGATTAATCTATCTTCAATTTTATGATAATTTGAACATTTTTTGGTATTGCATTGAAAACTATAAATCATTTTTGAAAATCCTTTTTTATAATTTTACATCTCTTCCCTACAGAGCCAATAATTTCCGAAGTTATTGTAATTGATTTTCTCAATTTTTCTTCAGGAGAAAAATCTGAGTATTCAAAAGCTTTCATAGCTCCATAAGCTACTTCATATCCTGAACCACAAGTCCATATATTGTCTTTATATTCACCAACTTGAAAATCTCCTTCAATACAGAATATTTTTCCATTTCTGATCACTAAAAACGTTCCACCAACTGCATCACCCTTCGTTGTTTTCATTCCATAAGAATTATCATTATACACCTTAATCAGTTCTGGGATGAATAATTTAACCATATAGCCATGGTCAGTTAACTTTGGTTCATTCTTGGGCGGTTCGAAACAATATTTCAATATTTGTCCCATTCTATACGATGAAGTAAATCCAAATAACATGTCATGTTTTTCAAAAACTTTATCATCCTTTCTATCTACTTTCATATGAGAATTACTGGCTAAGTAGTCTCCTGCCATGTAACCTACACCATTTTTTACATGTGCTATAATACAAGTCATAATTTTTCCTTATGTTAAATTAATGTGGAATCATTTTCTATAATTATTACAGAATTCTTTACAATGCAAGTTAATTCATGTAAATCAAATTTGCACATGTTTGAATAATCCACTAATATTATTACTAAATTTCTATAACCGCGTAACCGATCCATTGTGATGTTATTATATGAATACGGTTTCCATAGATTGTGATTAATATTTTTCCCTCGTATAGTACATTTATATGATATTTCTTCTATAAATGTTTTAGAATGCCGTTGATTTTTTGAAATTATAATATATGTCATTTCTGGATTAAATCTTTTTAACAACAGTTCTTGTATAACTGTTGTACTTCCACAACATCTATTAGGTTTATTCAGAGTAATTATCAAATTTTCCATACTATTAATGGTATCATCATTAAAGATGAAGTCAAGTCTAAAACTTTTATCGATTATTTGGCTTGATTTTAAATTGCAAGTGATAAATAATAGTTACAATAACGGAATTCATAAATGAAAATTTTAGATATATTGAAAGAAGAAGTTAGTCCAATGATAGCTTATAGACAGTTATCACCTTTGCAAATTGGATTATTGAAAAAAATAGTTGATCATCGTTTTGACTATGACATTGCATCACAAGCATCACAAGATGCTGTTGATAGACTTGTAGACCTTGGATTAGTGAATGGTATGAGTCTAGAAGCTACAGAAACAGGTGAGGAAGCTCTGCGATTAGCTGTCAAGTATGGTAGTACAGAACGTAGACAATTAGATCAATCTAAGCGTCAAGAACTATCACGTTCAAGTATGTCAGATGATGATATTAATGAACCAGATTTCGATGTTGAGTTAGATTAAAAAATAATTCGTCAATTTGAAATAAAAAAGTCTGCATATGTAGACTTTTTTATTTCTTGGGTTTTATCAAATCATTCAAATATTCAAGACAAATTTAAGATGTTTTGTTTTTTACAAATCGCAGTTTACCACAATCATATAATCTATAATAATGATGATTATGCATGTTTTCAGTTTCCGATAAAGATGGATTATAATTTTTTAATTTATTTTTCATACCTGCATGTCTAAAATTAAATTTGTGAAATATTTTTTTACCAGTCGTCCAACAATAATCAGGATTTAATTCTTTATCTAATATAAATCCGTTATTGTAATATAAACTACCTTCACTCCATCGTAAGTCAGCAAAAGTTATGATTTTAGGCGTATTATATTGTTTTTCAAAATGTGTCAAAAGTTTGCTAAACCCGCCAACAACACGACACGATGTTGCATATCTGTTCAATGTAAATGAACCGTCATGATTTTTAATAAATCCTATAACAGCTACTAATTCATTTCCATATGTTAATCCGTAATTGATAGAACTCGATCCATTTCCTTGGATATGATATTGATTAAAGAAATTTGTTTTAATTTGTGATTCAACAGTTTTTATGATAGTTTTGCGTGCAAAAATTTTTTGCACATTTGATATTTTTAATACATTCAATATTTTCGATTTCACAATTTCTTTATTCTGAAGCCATTCGTGTTCAAAAATCTGAATAAGTCTTATTCCTTTTTCTTTACATAACATATATTTATTTTTATGGTAATTTTTAGGTATTCGAATCTCTGAATGCCAATATAATCCACAATATTCAATAGCTAAATTGTGAGACGGTAAATAAATGTCAAGTTCATATGGAAATATTACATTTCTGCAATTTTGTATATATTTTATGTTAAATGTACTTAGAAATTCACATATATGTTTTTCGGGTGCCGATGTGAAAAAATGTTTAGTTTCGATATTATATTTTTTAAAATAACTGTTTAAGGTAGTATCATATATTCCTAAAAATTCTGCTATTTCAGTAATAGTTTTTTTTTGGTTATGATGTTGATCGGTTAACCACGATGCATCATTTAATAATGTTAATGCATCATCTGATATATGTTGCTGCATATGATTTTTGCCATACTTAGCTAAATTTGTCTCTTTATTTTTATTTTTAACTGATTCCAGTTTAGATGGATGTGTTACTCCATATTTTTTAATGTTCAATTTTTTAATCTTATCAGACATTCCTGAAATATGGCGTGCATTGTCTACTCCATATTTTTCGATCATGGTATTTTTTATCTTGTTCTTAATTTCATCTGAACCGAAAGGATTTTCTGAACCATATTTCTCTAAATTAGAAATTTTTATTTTATTGCGAACATCTTCGTTTGATAATGAACTTTTTGTACCATATCGCTTTAAATTAGTAGCTTCGGATTTTTCTTTAAAAACTTTAGATTGCGTTACATATTCTGTACCATATTTTTTTAATACAGTTTGACGCCGCTTCTCTTTGGTTAATGGTGAATTTTTAGCACATATATCAGAGCAAAATGTAGAATAAGTTGTCCTAGAGTTCCAACTTCCCCAATGTGTAACTTTACCACATTCAATGCAATTTGGTATTTCGTCGGTATCATTAAGTATATGCCAAGCACGTTGAGAATACGATGCGTTTTGAGGTAAAAAATTGGTCAATTCTACCATCAACATTTTAGCTTCTGTCACTATCGGTCTAGAAGATTTAGCAAATGATGTTTGCCACCTTGGTTTCATCAATAGTTCTTTTAATTCATTTAAAAGCATATAAATTATCCAATAAAAAATGCTCTATAATTATAGAGCATTTTTTATTATAGATCAATTTTTTAAAATATCATTTTAAAATTTTAAAGAATTCATAAATTTTTTAACCTCAACAATGAAGTATTTCTGAGCATCTTTATCTTCAAGTAATGCTTCGGCTAACGATATTGATCTGCGACCAAATTTATTATCTTGAATTGCTTCATAAACTGATATCGGACTACATCCAATGCCAGATGCTTGATTTACAATGTCAATTGTTTGAATAATAAATCCTTCAACAATACCATCTTGATTTACATTTCCTGCCCCGCGGCTTGATACGTCAGGTCTAAAACCATTTCTAATCAGTTCCTTCACTACAAGTCCATTAGGAGTGTTCATAATTTTCATTTTTCCCACTGCATTATCACCGTCCATATGGATTTCTGTAATAACATGTGAAGCATATTTAAGTTCAGTAGTTAACCTATCAGCAGGGTGATCTAATTCACCAGCAATAGAACCATGTTGGTTAATACCTTCGTTCAATGATGTAACAGCTTGCATAATTTCATTTACTGGATAAATTCTACCATTACGATTTTTTAAATTACCGGATAAAAATCTACCACTTAAATAAATTTCCTTACCATCATTAACCGATTCTGTAATAACATTGGCTTCATCTGCAGTATATGTTTCAATTAGAAGTTCCATTACTATTAACCTTTCACCTTAGTTTCACGACCACCATCTTTAACCTTTTTGATTAAATCCTTCAAAGGCTTCTGACGAATTTCATCACATTCTTTAGCATCTTCTGGACCATCATGGTCCCCATCAGCATCAAGACCTTCACCTTCATCATCAGTGAATGCATCCAATTTCTTAAGTTTTAAGCGTGGTGCAAGACTCTGAACTTCTGATTCAAAGTCCTTCACAGATTCTTTAATAGTCTGTGGAGAATTATCATTAATTCTTACGATTTTATAAACGTAATCTTTATTTGCATCATCTTCTTTATAAGAATGTTTTTCTTCTTCACATTCTTTCTTAGTACCTGAAAATTCTAATCCAAGTTTACCAGAACCTCTTTTGCCACAATAAAGTCCCCAAAGTTGTTTTTCTTCTTTGGCTTCGGTTAACTTATATTCTTTGCTCAAATGAGCATACAAATCGGGAAGTTTGGCGAATTTAGCTTTCTTACCTTGATCTGGGATGAACTCTAGATTTTCATCTTTATCAACATCATGTTTAAGGCATCCAACCTTTTTTCCGTTAACATAGACATCATCACCTTTTAATTTAATAGGTGATTCGGCTTCTTTAACGCTTTTAATCATAGCAACAACTTTTGCAGGAGCGTATGCATCAAACGCTGCAGCTGCAGCTTCATCATTCTTTTGAACAACCGCGTCAAAGAATTCTTCTAAAAACTTTTTCATACTCATTTATAATTTCCTCATTATTGGTGGGTAGCTGAAATATTTAGCAAATATTGTAATAAAGACTTGCTATTTTGTTCATCTTTTTCATCTTGCGTTTTATCTATTCCAGCTTCCTTTTCAGCTTCTTTGAAATCATCTGTATTAGATTCCAAATAAAAATATGGAGAACCCTTAATAGAATTTATGTAATCTTTAAAACATTTATTCATCTTCATTGTCTAACTTCTTCTTTCTACTTTTCTTGGAATGGATACCATCCTTGGATATGTTCACATCCTTGTCATAATCGTGACTATCAAAGGTTAAACCGATTTCGTCATCTACTGAATCGCCGTTTCTATAAACTACTGGTTTATGATATGTGCTATCAAACGCATTTGGTAACTTAGCACCTATAACATTTTTTACAGGAACAGTGGTTTTGATATAATCTCTGTTAGAAGGATCAAATTTTTCATCTAATGATGGTAAAACGTCAAGGATTTTCAATAGAATCTTTCCGATTGAACTTCATCAAAATCAGCTTGCCCAGCTTTCGTTAAATTAATTTGATTTATATATCCTACCAAATTAGTTTCAGGATTGTAGTTAACCGATCCTATATCATTTTCACTAGGACGAATACTTTGGTTTGCTTTTCTATAATTTTTAATCATATCTAATACATAAGGAGAATTGAGATATTTTTCAGCTTGGCGCATGGTCGCAAATTGTTTAGTGTATTTTTTATCTATTTCTGTGGCTGGATATGTTGTATCGCGTCCTTCATTATCTCTATCAGGGTGAAAAAATGAAACTTCGAATTTCATTGGAGAATCATCTGTTTCATAATTTATTCCACGCTGCCTGTTGGTTATTTGATCACCATCATCGCTTCTATCAATAGCATAATCGGAATACCCCGGAGTCAATTTAGCTTCAGTGACATTATTCTTGAAAATTTCTTTAGATTTCAATTCTGTATATTGTTTGTGTGCAACCTTAGCTTCATCGTTATTACCGTTGACTATAGCTTGTACAAACTGTTTTAAATATTCTTTTGCGTTCATCTCAATTCCTATTGTTAGTATTTATTTGTATTTAAATTTATTATACATTTTCAGGTGTTTTTGACGTTTCATTTGGTTTAGCTTCAGGAGTTGTAGATTTATTTTCATTACCTACGGGTTTATTTAATTCTTCTTCAGCATTAAATTCTTCTCCACCTAATTCTTCATCAGGTTCATTACCTAATCCAATAGGACCGACATCAGTTCCAAGATTACCACCACCTGAAGTTAATCCACCGTCAAATCCTCCAGAATCAGCATTTTCGGGAGAATATACTTTAGCCATATCTCTGATGCCACCGTTTGGATCAAGACCCAATTCTTCTCTTTTCATACGGTCATTCAATATCATTTCATTCTTAGTTAGTTGTAAATATTTCGTTCCAATGAAACGACGAGAAAGCCAATCAATACCCATAGCATTAGTAGCAAGACTTACCAAAGCTTGGTCTATTTCATTTTCACGAGATTGTTTATAATTCGATGGTTCTGGCAAAACTACTCTGAATATTGTGGGATCGAAATTTATATTTTGATCTAATAAGAATTTTTTAAACTCTCTATCTAATACATCTTCGAAATGAACTTGTAAAGATTCAATATATAATGTAAATTTTATTTCTTGTTGATAAGCGATGCCAACTTTTCCATCATTAAATATTGAACCACCTTCGGTACTATTATCCATATAAGATTGTGGAATACGTAATGCTCTCCACATTTTATGGTAAAAGTATTGTAAGTTAGCATCTTCACCATTGCCTAATGTTCCACCGGGAAGGGTTTCAACCGTGGAACCGGCACCATTTTTCATAGAAAAGAAAAAATCTTCATTTTGTGAAATCGGTGAGTAAATTGAATCCATTTGTTCACCATTACCACCACCACTGAACGATGGGATTTTTCTTTGTTTTATTTCATTTTTAGCATTTTCTAGAATTTGAGCACGTAAATGTGGTGGCGTATTTCCTAATTCTATCTTAAATACTCGCTTTTCGGGAGCACGAGAGATTCTGTAGATTAAAATTGAGTCTTCCAACATTTGTTTTTGTTTAAAAACTTTATATGCAGCAGTAAGCACTGATCGTGAGAAAGGAGCTTCATCACTCATATCATCATGCAAACCAAATCGAACAATTTCAGCTGTTGAATAGTTTTCAATGTTATATGATTCGGCAGTTGAAGTTAATGTATAATTGACATTTTGTGTAGCTTTTTTATAATCTGATCTAATCTGCCAACCTTTTACATCTGTCACATCATCTTTTAATACAATGGCCCCCACAACATTCTTTGGATGACAAAAAATAAATGGAAGATTTACGCTTTTATTTCTGAAAAAGAATGAATCTCCATATTTAATGGTATTACGAACTGTATGAAATAATCTTCGATTCCATCGATGTATGTTGCACCATGTTTTTAATGCTGCATTTAAAGTTACAAGGACTCTGCTAGAGATTTGTTGTTCTTCTCCTGCAGTAATCTTTATAGACATGGGTAATTCAGCTTTTGGATTATTACCTACAATTTCTTCAGTAATGATATCTAATGCTCTATTAACATCAGTATCTTCATCCATCATATCGAATTCGCGATAACGTTGTAACCTTACAGTGCTACCTTGTAATAGTTTATGGACCCAACTATAATTACCATACAAGCCATGATCACCAAGAATATCTTGACTACTTTCCACACTTGTACGTGCAGATTCAGGCGTAATTATTTTATAGAATTTTACTAATTTGCCATGATTCGCATCAGGTATTTCCATACTACGTTCTCTTATTCATCATGGTATTTATCCAATTTTAGAGGTATTGTTAGAAACTATAATTAGATGCTGCAAGTTGTCTCAAGTGGGCAACATAGGCAGAGTCCGTTGTCGCAGCATTATTCATATCTTTATTTTTATCATCTTTGGCTTTATCAGCAGTAACTTTCGTATTATTAGCTGTCTCTTGAGTAGCTTTTAATAATGCATTAGTATTCTGTTGTTGTTGAGTTTCACTACTACTCATAGCAGCCAGTTGTTCCTTCGCAGATTGTGCAATAGCTTGATTTGGCGAATAAGTAGCTGCTTTCAACGTGTCCGAGTAATGTGCATATTCACTGGATATGTTTACATTATATAATGATTTGTATTGTTTAGTTAATCCAATTGCTTTTTGAATATCAGTATCAGAACGTGTAGTTCCAGCCAATTTCTGTGCATCAATTACAGCTTTTAATTGTGCTCGTCTAGTGTCACCCGTTTTTTGTACTTGGCCGCTTATTATATCTTGTTTTATTGCTTGTTGTGCTTTTTCATTTCCCAATTCAGCCATTATGCTTGCAACTTGAAAACCTGCAACTCGTCCAGTAATATTATTTTCCATTTTACTGTAAATAAATCTACCTGCTAATGTTCCAGCAACAGCTGCAGCTGTTACCGTTATTGCGGGTAATGCTAATTTTAATAATGAAGTTGCTGAAGCTAACATTCCACCTTCTGCAGCGGCTCCAGCAGTCCCTCCAGCTACTCTACCTAGAATTGATCCACCTACTTTTATAATTCCTTTTCCTGCAAGGTATCCAAAAGCGTTAGAAACAATTCCACTCAATAATCCAGAAGCTCCACCACCAAATGATTTATTCAATCCTGTAAATACTTCAGTAGTACGCAATACAGCTTCATCCAATTTAGATAAACCATTACCAACTTTTTCTGCCGCTCCCCATATTGAATCGAATGATTCCTTTCCTACGGCGTTCGGTCCTATGGCTTTTGCTCGTGTAGCTTCTATTGTAGCTTCTATAGCATTTTGTGCTCTATTACTTCCCAAAGCACTTTGAAGTTGAGTAACTACTTGCTGATTCTGGTATGCTGAAGCGGCTCTTCCCGTAGTGTTTCCACTAGCTATAAATGCATCTTGTGCTGATTTAATTCTATTATTGTCAGAAACGTAAATATCTGTCAAAGTCTTTGCAATTCTTTGTCTTTCACTCTCCGATAAACCAGTATTTTTTCCAATAATTCCTTGCATTTGTACAAGATCAGTTGTTCCTGCAGCATTAGCAGTATTTTGTAAAATTTTCGCAGTCCGTGAATCAATTCTATTATTAGGATTAGCCTTATTAAATTGTTGTATATACATTTGCATGCTTACTTGAGCTTTAATACTACTTTCAATAGTACTAAATTTAGAATTCACTATAGCTTGTGCAGCCTGTTTTTGTTGTTCTATACTCATACCCAAAACAGTATTCAACTTTGTACGTTGTGCTATTTCATTATTAACAATTTTTTGACGTTCTTCTTCCGATTTATTCTGTAATGATTGGACTTCATTAGACATTTCGCCCATAGCAGTTAAACTATCATAAAAATCTTTTAGCTGATCATCAGTCATGCCAACTTGTTCCGAGAATTTGTGCATGAACTTCATTTGAGTCATTGTACCAGTCGCATTACTTGTACTGATGCCCATGCCTATACCAGTTTGTTGATATGCTAATGCTTTTTGGATTGCTTCGGCACCTATAGCACCAAATATGTGTGCCGTATTCTGTAATTCTCTTGTATTAGAGAATCCTAGTTCTGCATTACCTGCGCCTAAACCTCGTAACCCAATACGATTAGTGCCTATAATCTCTGCACGTTCTTGTTCTGAAAATCCATGCGCAATGCCTGACAAATATCCTGTGGTGTTTACATTAAATCTTAATCTAGATTGCATGTCTGAAACTAGACCCGGAATTAAGTTAACTAATAATTTACCAAATTTTAAGCTATATTCACCGGCTTTTGAAAACGCATTACCCATTTTATCAGCACTTTTAGTTATACCAGAAGCAGCACCATTCATACTAAGATGTAATCCTTTAGCACTTTCTCCTACTTTAGTGTTGACTTTATCTAATAATATTTTACGTTGTTCAGCATTTAAAGCTTTGATATTTTTGACTTGTTGCATTTCTTCATCAGTCAATACATCAGTAATTTTATTATAATCCTCAAGAGTTTCTATAATATTATCAAATTGTGCTGATACCTCATTCAACGATTTATTAGTTTCATCTAATATTTTATTATTCTTACTATGAAATATCAAAAAATCATCAAAATCATCTTGTGCTTTTTTTAGATTTGTTTTTGCAGTTACTGTAGATTTTTTATTTTTTCTAGCATTATCCAGTTCATCTTGAGCTTCAGCTATTTTCTTTATATATTGAGCTTCTCGTTCAGTTTTTTCAGCTGTCATTTTTGCTGATTTAGCTGTTAAGGCATCAAAATTTGATAAAGTTTTTCCCATATCTTTCATATTAGCTACAACTTGTGTAGTAGTAGCATTGACGAACTTTAATGTGGCTATCATTTTATCATATTCGTCACCCGCTCCTTTTGCACCTTTGCGAACAACTTCTAATAGGTCAGCAAATGCTAAAGCGGATTTACGTGTAGTTTCGGATTGATTTCTAGTTAATTTTTCTAATTCTTTATACACCCCTTCCAATGCTGTACCACGTTGAGTAAGATTTCTTAACATGGTTCCAAATTGTTTAGCTATATCACCATTATTTTTTACGATTTGTTCTAACTGTTTAATATCAAGTTTGGAATCACTTTTATATGAAGCAAAAGCACTATTACTGGATTGATATTGACTGTTACCTTTTAATGATTTAACGATAGCATCAGCTAACATTTGTGCATCTTGTTGTGTTATAGCCATAATTAACTAAGTGTCCGAAATATATACGATATTTATCTTGACAAATATTTTAAAATAACTTGACATTATTATTTAATTTATGTTAAATTTCTTTATGTTATAAAATATAAAGGTAATAACATATGGCATCCGAAGTTAAACCCAAAAAGAAAAAAAATTATATTAACAATGCAGACCTTTTAAAAGAATTAGAAATTAGTAATGCTCAGAATAAAATGACTGATAATTTAACGAAAATGTTAATGTTATTAACTCATAGGTTTGCTATGAAAGGACGTTTTGCTAATTATACCTATAATGATGACATGCAATCTTTTGCCCTATTAACTATAGTGAAAGTTTGGAAAGGTTTTGATTGTACGAAAAGTAACAACCCTTTCGCATATTTTACTCAAACCATAAAGCATGCTTTCTTCCAGTTTGATAATTCCGAAAGAAAGCAACGTGATATTAGAGATGAAATATTAATTTCACATGGTGAAAATGCATCATTCTCATTCTTGGACAGAAATGGACATGATGACTTTAGTGATAACATGACCAGTAATGATTATGTCCAAGAAACCATTTTTGATAATGATCTGGATAATACTGAAAGCGCTGTAGAATCAGATTAATTCTACAGCGCTTGATGATAATTTAGAATCTAATATTCTTGAAAACCCTTTATCTAACTCTATTTCCATAATATTTGGAAATAGATTAGTTATTTCGTCTCTATGAGAAATAATGAACATGGATAATTTTTCAGATGTTGCTATCTTCTTTATCATTTTAGCTGCCATCTGCACACCGACCGAACCTAATCCGACATCTAAACATTCATCAAGAATACAGAAACCAATTTTTCCATATCGTAATTGTAAGACATCTCTAAAAGAGAACGATAATGCTAAATTAACTCTGGCTTGTTGACCAGAAGATAAATTATCAAAATCCAAAACATTACCGAATTGACTAATAGAAGCGGTCAAATCTTCTGTGAATTCTACTTTATGTGGCATGCCTAATTCACTCAAATATTTCTTAAGTTGTTTGTTAAGATATGGTAGACTTCTATTTAATAATGATTTACGGATGAATGAATCTTTCTTAGTCAATAACTTATAAAGAAACGTTTTATGTAAGATAATATCTTCTAGGCTGTCTATTTTCTTAGAGTTTTCACTATCAAATTTTATTTGATTGATGTCATTTAATGTTTCTAAATGTGGATTTACTTCTATTTTCAACTTTTCTATTTTTTCAAAAAGATTAGACATAGCATTATAATCGTTTGCTAATGAAGTTTCCGATGTATATTTCATTTCAGCTTTAACGATGTTAATTTTTTCTATTGTAGATGTTTTAGATGTTTGTAGTCTATTCAATTCATCATCATATTTTGTTATTTCTGATATTATTTGATTTGTGTCAACATCCTCATATGGATTTGATTGATTCTGATAAACTTCTAATTCTTTGGTTAAAGCATTAAATTGATTTTCGACATTTTTGAGTTCAGTAATAGACGAATATTTCATCATATCTATCAATTTAGATTTCTCATCTTTTAAATCTTCAATTAATCTTATAATTTTATTTGTTTCTTTTTCCAAATTTACATTTTGTGTGTATAAATCACCAGATTCTTTTTCAAGACTATCCAATTTTTCTTGAACATTAACAAATTTCTGTAAACAGTATGGGCATCTGTTATCCTGCAAATGTTCTATCTCTGTTGTATTCTTAGACATCTTTTTACTGTTGTCTGCTATTTTTTTGGTTTTCTCTTCAACACTTTGGCGATAAGTTTTTATATCATCGTTGATTACATCATATTGATTTAGATATTCCAACTCTTTGTCGAAAGATATTCCTTCATAAGTGGTAATAGATTCTATAAGTTTTTCAATAGCCTTATCATGATTCTCTTGCCACGTTTGAGCAGACGATAATTTTGATTTTAATGTAGATGCTTCATGTGTTTTGATAGAAATGGTGTTTTGAATTTTTTCTAATGATTTGTTTAGTTTATTAAAATGATTAATACATTCTCTCTGAAAATCAAAATCAATATTTTTATATTCATCAATTTTATTGGAAGCAATTTTTATATTTTCTAATTGATTTTCATCCCATGATTTTACCCGAGATTCCAATAGCTTTAATTTGTCTTTATATTGTTCTTTTTGTTGTGTAATTTGTTCTTCAATTCTTAATAGCGATTCTAATTCTTTCTTATCTTCTTTCAGAGTTTTATTTAATAATTCACCCTTGGCACTTATTTCTGTAATACCACAAAGTTCTTCCATAATGTCAGATTGATTTGACTTGCCGGATGTTGATGTTACTGGCAATGAAAAAAATGGTTCGTTACGTGCACTATAAATGACAATTCTGGTGAATATATCATAAGGAATTCCAACAATTTCTTCTATTTGTGTATTAATGTTAGCAATGCTGTCTCGTGCAATATCATTATCAGAAAAATCTAATGTATCAGATTGATATACTTTTGCACCATTATCGCCAAGTGTTTTGTTTTTTCTATAACGAATTATTTTATAATATTTTTCATCTTTTTCGAAGATTAATGTTACTTCCAAATTTTTCTTATTAATATTATTAATTAACCGATCTTGTGATATTTTCGATATGGGTTTATCGTATAATACCCATGACAAAGCATTAATGAGTGTGGTTTTACCTGAACCATTTGAATCTATTTGACCATTAACCATGGCATCAAGATTTCGACCAATGATAAGAGTAGGGTCTGAAAAATCAAGAGATATTGTAGTTTTATTATTACCATATGATTGAAAATTTCTTAACGATAATGATATAAATTTAATAGGCGTTTTCATAACTTCAAATCATCATATAGTTTTATTAATGTATCCGTTTTGATTTTTTCAACAGATACTGTTTTTAATTTTTCTTTAATTATTGTATCAAGAGATTCTAAGACGAGTTCATCATCAACTTCTGTATCTCCATCCAAATTTTTGTTCATATTAAACCCTTCATCTAAAGTTAATTCACGCAAATTATACTTTTTTATTAAATTAGATTTCAATTCGATAGACTCTTCATGTGTCAAATCGATATCCACCAGACATTGTACCGTAGCCTTCGATTTTAATATATCTTTAGGTGATTCTAATATTTTAGATAGTTTTGTTCTAATATAAGTAGGACATTCAGACCAATCAATAAATGTAATTTTATTTGTGTCATATTCAAGAGTTGCCATACCACGCTTAGAATCATTAGCATCTGCAAAGTTTGTTGGAAAGGTATTTCCAATGTAAGTAACATTATCTTTCTCATCACGACGATGAAAATGTCCAGTAATGATCCGTTTGAATTGTTTATAAGTTGAATGATCTACTCCATTTTCACACAGAATAGAATCACCTGTTATAACAAATCCATTGAATTCTGCATGCATGTAAGCGTATGGATATTCAACATACTTGAGCATTTCAGGATACTCATCTTTAAACAAATATGGGGCTAAAACTGCTCCCTTTTTACCAAAATGTTTCATGATTGTAATTTCTTCAATTAAAGTCGTGTTTTTCATTGTTGAAAAACTAATCATGTTATGAACATCTCGATTATTTCTCTGTCCTAATGAATGGTTTCCCAACAAGCGATAAAATGGAAGATTTAAATCGTCGATCATTTTTGATATTCGATAACCATAATCCAAAGTAAATGTTGATAATTTTGCTCTATCATCGAAGAAATCTCCGACATCAACAATGTGATCAATTGTTGAATCATTTTTTACATTGTTGCAAAACCATGTAATATATTCTAAACAATCTTCATTGTATTGAATAGAACCATTTTTGGCCCCTACATGTAAATCACCGAAAATTGCAGCCTTGTTTAACGTTTTCATCTGATAATAGAATCCTTGAACCATTTTGGAGTATGTTTATAGTACATTTTCAATAACATATCAAATGATTGATCTAGTATATAGGTGTAACTCCAATCCTCTATCGTTCTAGTCGTTCTGCCAGTTGCCTGTATTACACCCAACATGGCTTGTCTTGTGTACCACTCTTTTGATAATTCCATTCTTCGTTTAATCCAATTATCGGATAAGTTCGGGAAAGGTATTTTAGAAATAATGTTAAAGCGACCTTTGTCCTCTTTAAGATCAAGTCCTTCTGTAATACTTGGACTAATGAGTAATAATTTTTCATTGTTTTCATTATTTGTAAATTCGTCAATAACTTGATCCCGAGTATAATCAGAATCTGGATTATGATGCATTATGCGTTGAGATATTTTTCCTTCTAATTCTTTAGATAACCAACTTGCAACATTGAAACTGCCAGTGTGAATAATACCACAATCATCAACATGTGTTTTGCATATTTCGATTATTTTTTCGATCATCTTTTTACGTGATTGTTTTTTATCATCCTTATCCCATCCGTATGTCATTTTCATGGCAGGAGAATAAAATACTGGTCTATTGTCAATAGGAAATTCAGAATCGATAGAAATGAAAGCAGCTTCATTAGGTGGAATGCCTAAATCATGACAATAAGCATCTTTATCCAATATAGTAGATGACATGAACAAGAACTTATTGGCCATGGGTTTGCAATATTCATGGAATATATCTTTTCCATAAAGAGGTTTGAACTTGAAAAAGGTTTTCTCTCTAATTAATGCATAATTATCAATTAACTCATCTCTGGTTAATTTTATATAGTGGTTTATCACGTCCATATGTTTTACGATATCTTTAAGCTTACCAATTACATCTGCATCCGCTTTATCCATAGCTTCATTGCGTTCATATCGATTCATGATTTCATCTACAACAGATTTTAGAATGTTATATTCATGCTTGACAGCTGGAAAATAGGTGTTTTCAATCCAATCCATTGCCTCATATTCATTCTTAGGTGAAATAGATTTTACTTTAAATTGTCTACATCTCTTATCACCTATTTGAAGTGCTTTAAATTCGGTAAGATGATTTTCCAATTGATGACATTCATCAAATACTAATAATTCCCGTTTTCCAAGCGAAAGTTCAGGGCTGAGCATAAAAAGAAGTAATGCTAATGTGTAATTAAGTACTATATTAGGTGAATGCTTCATTGTAGCCATAGCATCTCTATGTGGACATTGAGCACATTTAGGTTTTATATCTGATCCGATATCGCAATTTGTGTCTTTCGGAACACATGTATAATTGCTTTTTCCATAAAGCGAAAATAGACGACTTCTATCAAATGAATCTTGATATTGCTTTTGTAATATTTTTTGTGGTGTTAAAATAAATGAACTACCTAATGAATTAGCTAGATATGCACTGTAATTGATTCCTAATGGTGATTTACCACCACCAACAGGAACTTCACATAAAATGTATTTGATGTGCGAAGGCAAATTCTGAATCCAATTGAGAACTTCCAATTGTGATTTTCTTGGCTTATATCCTTCCATCGGCCAATATTGTATAATATCTAATGACATGTTATATAGCTCTTAATGTATTTGATTTGGAACTATATCATGTTTACATCCGATTATCAAATCAAAATTTCATTTATATTATAGTGCTTGAAAAAATTCTATAAAATGCTATCATGTGATTTATAATAAAACCAGTAATTATATTTAAAAAAAGCAAAAGCAAAAGCAAAAGCTCTTTTTATTAAAAGCAAAAGCAATAATATTATTTGTTTTTAAATTCACTACGTTCATTATAAAAACAAATAAGATATTAATATTCACTACGTTCATATTAATATCTGTTTTAGTTGTTAATTGAATTCAGTACTTAACCAGCACTATAAAGTACTTAGAAAAAGAAAAAATAAGTGCTTTTTAAATAAGAGCAAAAGATTTTTATTAAAAGCGTTAAAGATATTATAACCTTGTTCCTGCAACCTTGTCAAGTGTTTTAATTCGATTCTATCAAATATTTTTTGAAGGATAGATTTTTGCTTTCTTTTACTTTATGTAAATGTTTATTGAACTCTGTTGCTCGTCCTTGTTGAATTTTGGAACGTTGTCGTTGTCTATCATTAGCACGTACAGAATTCATAGGCATTCTAGAATTGACTGTATCTTGATCGTTGAATGAACTCATATCACGATCAGTTTTAATAATTGAGGCGACAATGTTACCAAAATTGGTTAGTTCTTTAGATTGTGTAGATGTAATAATATTTTGTAATCTCAATTCTTCAAAATCTACTTGACCACATTTAGCATTGCGGCCAGAAGATAAAGATACGATCCATGATTTAACACAATCATTAGAATTTTCTATAAACTCTCTAGCACGAATACCAATATCTGAACTCCTAGAGGAAGTATTATCTAAACTTTTATTAAGATAGTTTCTAGCTAATCCTTTCTTAGCTGATATGTCATTGGCACTTTTGCTTACGGATTTGTTAAAAGAGCGCAAATGAGCTTCGTCATACTTTGATAATGTTGAAAATAAATTTGATACAACATTATTGTTAATAGTATTATTTTTAGTAATAATACCAATATCTCTTAATAAACTATAAGATTCGAAATCCTTTTCTTCTAAAGTTTCAATACGGCTTGTATAGCTTTGTTTACGATCTTTATCCATTTTTAACCCAATAAGAAATCTGAATTCTTTATTAGTTAATTGTGAATAAATTTTTAAGGCTTCCTGTTCATTTTCTGGAAGTGATGCAGCCCATTCTTGATCAACAGAATATTTACCTTCTTGATATTTACTGCGTAATTGTTTAAAGGTTAAATCGTTAATAGAATTCCAAGATTGAATATGTTTAGCCAGATTTTGTAGAAATTTACTACCTTTATCCGTAACTTCATATTTTGGAAATCCATTGTCTTTGATTTCTCGGGTCATCAATCCATTTTCTAAAGCAATATCACGAAGTTTCAAAGAATTAATGTAGTTCTCTCTTACATCATCATTCAATTCATCAGAACGTTCTAGAGCGTTTTCCATTCTATTAAATTCACGTATTTTTTTAAAAACACCAGCAATCCAAGACATTGTAGGTCTTTTTGATGAATTATCCGAATTTATAGCTTGATTTATTTCTGAAAATATTTCTTTTGTTGATGCCATACTTAAAAATACCGATTATCAAGCTATTTATTGCATTTTAGTATTTCATATAAGAGAACGGCATCGTTCATATCTTCAATAGGTTTAGGAACTGTATTCAAACCACATATATCCGAATGATGTAACCGTAGGAATTCAACCCATGAACTTTTCAGTTGTTGATTGTCTATCAAAGCTTTATACATTTCAGGTTTTCTAAATTTTCCACCTGAAATACCTTGTTCATTTCGATATTCATACTTTAATACTTTTTTACCTTTAACAATAGGCAGATAGGTTAATTTTGCAGCCGCAAGTTTAAGACTTGAAGGTGGAAGTATTGATATATTTTTAGATAATTTAGTATATAACTTTGACCTCAATAAAGTGCTAAAAGTAACAAGATCAATCAATGGTCCTGAAGATGATGAATAGCTATATCCTTCAATACCTATTTTTGTATCTTCAGATGGATTAATATTCGATATTATGTCTGATATGATTAAATCAGTTATTTCATTATATTGAATAAGCTTATAAATCTCTTGATCAGAATGAATCAAAGCTTTTATATAATTTATGTAACGATAAGTAATGAACGGTGAACACAATTCAAACCATTTTTTCATTTTTCCAGTTTTTTCTGATAACACATTACTTTCTTGTACGTAAATGAATTTTTTATCATTAATCACTAAAGCAGTACATATTAATGAAGGATCGATTGCTATTATGTTCATGATATTAATATATGGGTTGAGTATGTTTTTTACTAAGTTCAATATCAAGACGTTCTTTAATAAACTCTGAAATTATTTCTCTTTCATAAGGCGTAAGGTCTAACATTTCTTCTTTAGTCAAGCCACCGCGCATGAAATACATCAACTCAATTCCATTTTTATACATAGTTCGTCTTTGTTCCTCCAAATCGAGGTTTAAGCGCTTCTTTTCTTCAGCACTTCCTGATCGGAGGGTTCTGTAAAAAAACTGGTAGGATTCAATGATATTGGATAAGTTTGCTTAGTATTACACCATTTACAAGTGAACGTATAATCAAAATCAACTCCCCATTCATTAACAGTTTGTATTTTTTTCAATAATTCAAGTTGAAAATGCCTTGTTTGCATTCTAATGAATTCTAAAATGTTATCGACGTTATCGACTTCATCGATGGATTCTATGTTTGCAGCAAGATTTTTTACAAAAGTTTCAAATATTTCATCTGGAGTTTCTAGAGAATTTACTGCATTTAAAGCCAACATTTGTGAAAATGTTACATATTTGACTTTTATTAAAAATCCTTCAAGTTCGAAAGTTAAATTATTCAAAGTTTCTGGTGTGATCGATTTAGCCGTATTAATAAATCCAGAAATAGGAATTTCTAATTCTATTTGTTTTGATTTCTCACATTCACATTTAAAGTCTACGCTAAGAATGTTTCCATAAGACACTTGTCTCATGGCAGTAAGAACGAAATCCACGTCTTTAGATAATAAATCGAGAGGTTTCAATAATTGAGGACAACATCTACTAATAGTTTTTTCAATGGCAGTGCCTTGAAATAACATGTCTGGAGTCTTTAAATATATTTCATCCAACATAGACATGGGATAAATTAAAAATTCACCATCAATTACTTCATCAGATAATTCACCATTCTCATATGGAAGTCCTTTAGATGGAAGTCGATATGTCATAGGAGGCAAAGTATTTGATTTATTTAATTTTTTTAATAATGGATTATTATTCTCATTAGTTAACATAGATATTACCTTTATTAGTAAGATTATTTATGTTCCAAAAAATCCAATAAAATTGAACATTTTCCAATGATAAATATCAGAAATAGAGTATTATTACATGGCCGGTCCCGTTTCATTCAATTTACCACCATCAGCATTTCAAGATGGTTCTATTCCTGATCCTACAGGAGGATGGAAAAATTCTGTTCAATCTTCAGGTAGTACCAGTTCACATGATATAACTATGTATGATATCGCCAATAACACACCTAAATATCAAGCTCAAAAAACTTTAGATTTGCCGCCTAGTACATTCTATAGTTCATCAAACGATTTTTTTGACAGACAATATTTGTTAGGTGCCGATGAGCAGAAAGTTTCATTAGTAGGAAGAACAGGTGAAGGTAGCAGAGGAATAACATCAGGCGAATCTTTAAATGCTATCCAAGGTGCATTAGGAACTCGGAATAATGGTGTTAATAATACAATGGATCATGTAACTTTTTTAATTACACCAGATTTAACTGAAAATGGTTCAATGATCATAGCTGAAATTAGTGATACTCGTGCTGCAGCATCTATAAGCATCTATATGGGCAGTCCTTCAAGAAGTTTTGGTGTAAACGCAAAACTAGTTTCAAGAACTCCGCAAGAAGCTGATTTAAATTTTAAAAATATAAGTTTATTAAAAGCATGGAGAATGCCCGTATTGAATCTTGGAGAATCGCATGGAGCAGAGCCTGAAACTCTGCGACTATATGGATACAGTGCTGCAATCCGTGGTATTCCTGTGATGTTACAAGGTTTAAATATTGAATATTCATCAGAAGTTGATTATATACAAACTTCCGATAAAAAAGCATGGGTTCCCATTATCCAAACAGTTTCTTTACAATTAAAAGAAGTAAGATCGGCAGAAGATTTAGGATCATTTGATTATACACAATATAAAGCTGGTACGCTTTGGGAATGGTAATATAAAATGGCATTTAAATTATATGAAAACAAAAGTTCCCTATTACAACCATATTGCAGGATGGTTGCGGGTGGAACTACAGACAATTTAGGAAATTTTCTAGGATGGTGGGAAAAATTACCATTTGAAAAAAATTCGGCCACAGATATACAATTCACAATAACTTTGTTTTATGCTTATAGACCAGATAAAATAGCCTATGAAATTTATGGTAGAGAAGATTACCAATGGTTAGTTCTTCAATATAACAATATAGTGGATATTAACGAAGAATTATCTGCAGGAAAAATTATTGTTTTGCCTTCCTATGATAGAGCCATGTACAGTTTAACTAACGATTAATATATGCCTACACAACAACCTGTTCAAAATCCGATATTAAATTTCTCATCTTACACCGTCAAAAATATATTGATGGCTTACACTACTACATCTGATGCAGTTAATACTAAAATAGATTACACAGTAGGGAAACCCGGATCAATTGTTAAAGGTGCTGGGTGTGGGAAAGATGGCGTTGTTGTCGTTAATGAATTTGTAGATTATCAATTCATAATTCATTCTCATGATAACGAATTCACGTTTCATTCGTATTTTGATCATTCTACGTCTTCAATGACAGGATCAATAACGATTGTGGATAAAGTAGCTGGATTATTTCAGGATTTTTTAAGAACTGAAGTCGCCAAGAAATTAAATGTATCTCAAACTCATATTATATTTGCATTAAAAACTTATATTATTGGAACGAAAAAAGATCATAGTGAACAAATTATTCCTATTAAACCATTAATTTTCCATATGTATAATTTAACACAATCATTTAATAAAGAATATCCATTAAATTATTATACGTTAATGTATGTTGCAGATTATAATACTTTTGCACTTTTGCCAAACTACTCAAACACATTCCAGATGACTATCACTCATAAAAATAGTTCTTCACCAAGTGATTTTTCAGCATCAAATTTAAATATTCCACCATCAACGCCCAATATTGTTCCTACAAATACTCCACGATTAACTCCAACTGTTACTATTACTAACACAGTACCGATTTCACCTACTCCAACAATTACTGGTGGTACAAATCCATGTACATTAACAATAAGTGAAAATGGTAGAAGCATTATCAAAAATTTTGAAGGTTTAAGTTTGACAGCGTATTTTGATGTTAACGCATGGGCTATTGGATATGGTCATCGTCGTGGAGTTAATGAAGGTGACATCATAGACAATTCACAAGCAGAACAATTTTTGACGGAAGATTTACAATGGGTCAATGCGTATGTATGTAATAATGTAAAAGTTCCATTAAACCAAAATCAATATGATGCATTATGCAGTTTAACTTATAATGTGGGAAGTTATCCTACATTATTATCCAATTTAAATGCTGGTGATTATAATCAAGCTAAAAATGATTTTGCTTTATATTGCAATAGTGGTGGAAAAGTTAATCAAGCATTGGTTAACCGTAGAGCACAAGAAGCTGCATTATTTGACGGACAACCTCTACCGACAGGAAATCAACCATTACCATTACAACCAAGTGCCGGGTTAGCTACTACACGCACGATAAACACAGATGCCAGATATCGCGGCTTAACTTCTAATAGAAACACACGCATATCTAATAACAAAACGATGTTAACCTTAAAAGATATTATGGAAGGTTTTGAATCGGCATTAAAAGATACTACAACACCGCCAGAACCAAGATTATCATCATGGATGGCATCTATTAATCAAAATTATGTAAATCCATTAATCCCCGATGATCAGAAGAAATCAAAAGGTGTATTACCTATAGATTATTATATTAGATTAGACGACGTGTATAATGATTATGTAATTGATAATAGAAACATTCCATTCGAACAAAATGACCAATCACAACTTATTGGTGGAATCAAATCATTCCAAGTAAAACCGGGAAAAATGATTACAAAAACCATAAACAATTTAATGAAATTATCTAATCAAGTTGGTGAAGATGCTAGAGATGATATTGACAATCAAAAAAGCTACAAATGTAATATTTCAACTATAAAAACATGCGACGAGAAATATCAATTTGATATTCATATCACACGTTATGTTGTTCCTAAAAATAATGGCACAATTGACACTGGACCGGGAATAGGTGAAGGAGCCTATAAACCTTTAGAATTTTCATATCAAGAAACATCAAAGACTCGTGACATTCTTGATGTTGGAATGTCGTTATTTTCAAATAACTCATTAGGCATTTTAAGTCAGCCTAATAACAGTCAAGACAATAGAGCTTTGTATGGCAATCGTGAACAAATTATGTTAGAAAGAAATCCAGAACAAGAATTCTTCAAAACATCATATAGTGGTGTCAGAGGCATGGCGAATCCAAAAAATTATGGATTGGAAAGACCTAATGGCCCTGTTTATATTGATAATCTTATAAAAACTAATTTAGCACAAACAACAAAATTAATGATAACTATCATGGGTAATCCATATTTGTTGTCAGATTTATTCCGCAATCCTATAAAGGTTATGTCAGAAGATGACGATAATCCATATTATTATAAGTATCCAGAATATTATCCCATGTATGCAAAATTGAACATTTTCATAAAACCATCTACCACCATCGGAGAAAAATTAGATAAAAATACACCTAAAAAATATTATTACAGTGGATATTATCATTTGGGTAAAGTGAAAACTAGTATCACTTCAAGTTTCTTTAATCAAATATTAGAATTATATAGAACGGATGACGTGACATGATGGATCAAGATAGATTATTAGATATATTAGAAAAACGATATTCGACGGATAACAAAGGTGATTACTTCCATGTAACCACTTCATTGACAGCGGGCGTTGTAGTTGATACAGATGATCCTCTACAAAATGGTAGATTACGAGTATTTTGTCCTGCACACGGAGATGATCCAGCTAAAATACATTTATTGCCATGGGCAGTTTATGTCTCACCTTTTGGTGGAACTGTTTGTAATGATAAGTTTGAACGTCAAGGAGAGACTACTTCAGGTTCCGTATCTTATGGTTTTTGGGCCATCCCTGAAATGGGTGCAAACGTCCTTGTGGGTTGTGTAGACGGTGATTTGCGTCGCAGATTCTGGATAGGAACTATGTATGATCAACAAGAAACTCATACATTAGGAAATGGCAGATATAATTGGAAACCGGATGGTACGGTAGAAGGACCATTATCTTCTTCAGGCGACCCCATAGAACCATTATACAGCAATTCTAAAACGGCATTTAATGGCAACAATGGATCACCAGAATGGCAATCTAGAGAAGCCGAGTATTCTATGACTGCGGTTGATAAATCTTTGAATCAACCACCGACACCAGATAAAATTTCTTATTTGGATCAACAACAAAAAGAAATTGCACAGAATCAACAATTTTCTTTCAATAAAGCTATTGTTGGAAGCAATGGATATGATTGGTCATCTTTCGGAATACCATTTAAAACTAATAAAACTTTCGGATTAACATCTCCCGGATTCGCATCATTAATCATGGATGACAGACAATTTAATAATAAAGTTAAATTACGTTCATCGACGGGACATGTCATACTTCTTGATGATACAAATGAAAGAATATACATTAGAACAAATACCGGAAATGCTTGGGTTGAATTAGATAAATCAGGTAATATTGATGCATATTCAGCAAGAAGAATATCTTTAAAATCAGATATGGATATAAATCTGACAGCCTCTAAAACAGTAAGAATTAACGGTGGTGAAGGTGTTTTCATTTATTCGGGTGGAGTTAATGATAATCCTGAATTGTCTAGTGCTCCAGCCATAGGGCAAGTAAGAATTCAATCTTCAGATGATCTGCATTTGGTAGGAAAAAATATACGTGAGCTGTCATTTGAGAAAACGATATTCGAAATAGGTACAGATAAATGCGAAAGCATTGGAGGATCATCTTTTACACAAGTTCAAAATGATATAAATTTGATATCAAATGCTGGTGATTATAATACCATGATATTCGGTGACTATAATCTAGCAGCATCTGGAAAGATAACAGAGTTGTCAGTAGATTCATCACATTATGAATCTAATGGGAATATAGATATCCATTCATATAGTGGAAATACTTCCATAAATGGTGAAAATGGAATAAACCTGACTACAACATCTAACATTAGTATGACTGCAACAGGTAATTTTACATCAAATTCAATGGGTATTACAAGCATATCATCTGTAGGAACTATAGCAATTACAAGTTCAACATCAGTTGTTATTTCTCCACCAGCTAGTGCTGCAATGCCATTGGATTTGTCAATATTCCCTTCAAAGCATACAATAGAAACTGTGATTCCAAAGGATGTCGAATATCCGATATTATTTGGAGCTAGTGGCGGTGAAATTGTTGTGAATAATTCAGTAGTAACAGGAATGCCAAGTTTCCCAACAGGAGCATTTCCTGCGCCTGTAGTACCAGCAACAGCATGCTTATCTGCTGCTAGTAGCGCACCGTGGACTAATCGTGTACCCGATCATGAACCATGGCCTCGGACTATGATGGGAAATACTGCGGGAAGTAATACTCAAAATGATGAATGTAATTACAATACCGGACACAATCCACAATTTACAGATGACAATGGCGGCATCGGATCATATTCTATCAATAGAGTAGAAGGTACAGATACTATTACACGCAATCAATTCTGGCGTCGATGAACGATAAATAATGAATATTTGGTAATTAATAATGGATAATTATGTTGGTCTTTCCACATTACAGTTTCAACAAAACAAAAGTTTGATATTAAAAAATGTAAATTTAATTAAACAGGATTTGTTGAATAATATCTATACTAGACGTGGAGAACGAGTAATGATGTCTACTTACGGCACGCGCATTCCCGATCTAATATTTGAACCTCTAGATGATATCTCCACGTTCATTGTTGAAGAAGATTTGACAACAGTTTTTAATAATGATCCACGAGTTAAATTACAAGATTTGAGAGTTATACCATTATATGACCAGAATACTATTATGGCTTTCGCTAATGTATTCTATATCTATTTGAATTTTAGTGATCAAATAAGTATTAATATACCGTTTAATAGTTAATAAATATAAAGAAATTTGGGAATATTGATGGCAATAGCAAATATAAACAGTGCAGAAACATGGCAAATGGCTTATCAAGCCTTTCAACAGGTTAATTTTACTGCATGGGACTTTTCATCCATCAAAAAATCATTACTTGATTATCTTAAACTTTATTATCCTGAAGAAGATTTTAATGATTATATAGAATCTTCTGAGCTTATCATGATAATTGAATTGTTCGCCTACATTGGTGAACTATTGGCATATCGTTATGATATGAACGCTCATGAAAATATTATCACTCAAGCTGATCGTAAAGAATCTGTATTGCGATTAGCTAAAATGTTGTCTTATAACACTTCTAGAAATATTCCCGCTCGCGGCTTAGTAAAAATTACGTCTATATCAACTACTGAATTATGTTATGACTCCAACGGCAATGATTTAACTAATACTATTGTTTATTGGAACGATCAAAATAACTCTCAATGGAAAGATCAATTTATAACGATTCTTAATAGAGTTTTATGTCAAGATTTTGGTACTGTGTTACCCTCAGACAGAATTCAATTACAGGACATTGTATTTGAACTTTATGAAATGGATAATGCACCATTAAAAAATAATGTAATTTCATATAACATAACATTCTCTGGACAAACTTATCCAATGGAATTGGTGAGCGCCCAATTAAACAAAGATAGTGGACCTTCGGAAATGCGTCCAGTGTTAAATCTTCCTATGAACATTTTGTACTTATCAGATGGTATGGGAGATTCTTCTGACAATACAGGATTCTTCTTTTTTACAAAGCAGGGACAATTGCAACGCACTACAACATCATTCGATGGTGTAACACCTAATCAGACTTTTGATGTATTGTTAGAAAACACTAATAACACTGATGTATGGGTTAATAATATTGATGCTGATGGAAATGTTGTTGTAGGATCGGGTACACAATCTAATCCTTCTGGTGAATGGATTCAAGTAGACGTAACTAATGGTAAAAATATCATGTTTAATACCAACACCAATGGTAACAAATATGAAATTGAAACATTAGACAAAGACCAATTTAGACTCATCTTCGGTGATGGTAACTTTGCGAATATTCCTTCAGGCACTTTCGAAATTTGGTCTAGATCGTCGGCTAATGTAGATATGGTAATTCCAACTACAGCTATTCAAAATATATCTATAAACGTGTCATATTTTGACATTACAAACTCTAAACAAACTTTGACAGTAAGCATATCCTTATTGGATTCTATACAAAATTCGGCACCATCAGAAGATATAGAACACATTCAACGTATTGCACCAGCATCTTACTATTCACAAGATCGCATGGTTAATGGTCCCGACTATAACCAATTCATGTTACAAGATAATAGCATATTAAAACTTAGAGCTATTAATAGAACCTTTGCGGGTGATTCGAAGTATGCTGAATGGCATGATCCTCGTGAATATTATGATAATGTGAAAATGTTCTCTGATGATGGTGTCATTTATTTTGATTCATATGTCACAGATAAAATTGTTTCTCCGGGATCATTACCATCGCCCGATTACGAAACCAATAATACGTTAACAACAGCATTAATATTGAATTATATTCAACCATTATTATCTACAGATGATTTTTATACAGCTTCGGTATTGGCTGGTGTAAACCCAAACACAGTTAGAACTACGTTCACTCCTACTGAAACATCAACTCTTAAATCATTACTTTCTAGTATGATTAATTCACCACCTAACACTTTATATTTAAATTATGATGTTCCATCGGGTACATGGCAATTTACGTTAACTCCACCGATTGTATATTGGATTAGTGTGGAATTGCAGACAGACAATTTCTGGGATATACAATTGTTAGCTAAACGTATCATCCTTCATAGCGATGGATTAAATTTCTGGATAACTAATAAAGGTTCTCGTACCATTTCATATGATACACTAAATGGAAATTACGATAATATTATTGTTTTGGCTGCAAATATTAATGCAGCTGGCGACGGCATCTTAACAAGTAATTATAATTTGATTGCAACCAATCAATATGTTTATGAAGTGGGAGCTAATAAAGGCTTAGATAGCATTAATGACATTCTACTATTACCCGGTGATGATAATGGCGATGGTATTCCCGATTATGTAACTTTATCTTATATAATAACACCAACCACATTTGTGTATTTTAATAGATTATGCACAGATGCATGTGAATGGACTTTTGTACCTTATTCTGCAGCTACCTTAGCAGCTTACACAGCAGATCAGGATGCAGGGACTGGCTTGTGGAAAAGAGAAAATGGTAGAGAAAACTTAAATTTCTTGTGGATGCATAGAACACCAGCATATCATTTAGTTGATCCTGCTCCATCTAATATAATCGATGCCTTCATTATTACTCGCGGATATTATACTGCATTAAAACAATGGTTATCCGGTCAATCTTCAATAGAGCCGACATTACCAACACCTTATGATTTAAAATCATCATATTCATATTTGATTAATAGCAAAATGATTTCAGATGAATTGATATTGCATCCCGGAAACATAAAACTTATATTTGGCCCTCAAGCAGATAATGCTTTACAAGCTAATTTTGCTGTAGTAAGATCACAAAATAATTCATTAACTAATAATCAAATAAAAACTGCTATTGTAGATGCTATTAACGTGTATTTTGATATAAATCGTTGGGAATTTGGTCAAACATTTTATTTTACTGATTTAGCATCTTACATACATTCAACATTATCGAACGAGATCAGTTCGGTGGTATTAGTGCCAAAATATTCATCTCACGTTTTTGGTGATATGTTCCAAGTATATGCAAAAGATGATGAAATTATTCAACCGTCTATTAGCGTAAATAACATACAAATTGTTGATTCGTTGAATCCGTCAATATTGAAACAATTTTAAAATTGTGAAAAATGTTCATAATTCAAAATTATAAATAGCAATATAACAATAAACGGTTTCTATGTCGGACTACACCAAACCACGGACTGATTTAAATAGCTTCATTCCAGAACAAAATAAATCTTCATTTTTGAAGAATTTAAATAACAACTTATTTAATAGATTTTTGACTAAAGATGAATATAATCATATTGTCGGTATTATTGGTTCTCCAGATTATACAAGTCCGCTTAAACAAATTATTGAGTCTTCGTTATACGCACAAAAAAACCAATTACAACCAGTAGTTTATTCCAAATTGGGATCGGAGACTGAATATCTAACATTTCCTGATTATCTACAAAGATTGTCTCGATTGGGAGTAGATATCAGCAAGTTTAATGAATGGGGTAACATGCTCCAATTCAACTATGCTCCACCTATTGATATAGACAAATTAATCAATTATCAAGATTATTATTGGAATACGTCAAATGTCAATGAAATTCCAGATTACATAACTATTAAAAATGAATTGAATTGGGCATTATCACGTAGTAATCAATATAAGTTTGCGATTACACAAATACAAACATCATTCGATGTAAACATCATTGATCCGTTCAATTTATATTTGACAGGTAATCAATTACCATTTTTTGATCTTGATGATTTTGTTATATTACATGACTCATCTAATAATTACCAAATTAATCAAATAGATTCTATATCTTTGGATTCTATAACAGGTAAAACTGAAATATCCCTAGTTAATAGTATGGATGGAATAACTTATACAACAATGTATAACGCTTCTATACCTATTATTTCTACAAATACTGACAACTCATTTACGTTGTCTAATGATTTAACACAAATATTCACGCCTGATTATATCTTTTCTGCGATAAATCATTCTACATCTATCAATACATTATTTTCAGTAGTTAATACGACTTATGATCCACAAACAAATACATCAACGATTACAGTAGACCAACCGATTGATTATGCCGGTGGTTGGACTCAAATATCTACTATTCCATTAGCCACATTAGCTGAAGCTGAATATAATGCAGTAAACGGTGATAGAGAAGTCAGATATATTAATTCTTGGAATGATGCATATGTCGGTAATCTGATATGGGCCAATGAAGTTTCATTGTTATCTTCTGAAACAGGCTATAGCCATCTTGGTGATCATGGTATTTACGATGATTCCTATGATTTTATTTCATTAGGAATAGTTGCTGGTGATACTTTACATATAAACAATGGTCCTAACACAGGAACATATCGCATCATCAATGTACAATCAAATTTCATTGCTGTTGATTCATATGTTAGAACTTTCACAAAAGATAATTTAAATTATGTTATCGCCAAACCACAATCATATGCTTCGATATCGGATGATATGGCTCCAACAGCTCCATTCATTAACGAAGTATGGATTAACACAGTTAATGATACAGTAAATCAATGGAATGGTTATGAATGGGTTACTGTAGTCAAAGGAATATTACTATTAACTAATGCTACTCAACAACGATACAAATTATCGTTAAAACAAAATGATCCATGGTCAGCATCAAATAAATGGATTCATAAAAATGAAATTGTAAACTTTTCTGGAAAAGTTCGCGCACAATTACCTATTATCGAATTTTATCCATTCTTAGAATTGTCTGATACTTCATTAGCCACATATGAATGGAAATATAGAAATATTCCTTCAAATCTATATGAAGAAGTGGAGACTGAACCTACATTGTTTGAATTAATCGATGCTACATTGGATGGCACTACATCACCAGCATTTATTTTTAATACATCAAATTCTATTAAATTTAATTCTAAATTTGGTAATTTAGTTGCAGATATTTCTGTAGGATCACGGTTGAAATTATCTGGATTCGCCAATAACAATGGATTGGTTACAGTACAAAGTGTTAGTTATCATCAACCATCACCAACAGAAGAATTTTGTACTTATGTAACATTAACTAAAAATATAACAAATCCATTTGATTTACCTGTAGGAGCTAATATAGGCCCACAATATACGTCTCAAGGAGATTTATGGTTAGGTTCTAAAAAACATTGGATGTTTTATGGAACAAAAAATATTGAGGCTTCAAGTTTACAACCTACTCCAAATCCAATGCTTGAAATCTTCATCCAATCTTATGTAGATCATGTAAATAGTGTCGAAGTTAACGTTGGGTTAATGTGGCAATCAATGTCATATTTGACAGATGGCAACATAGGAACTACCATAACTTTTGATCCATCATTGCAACAATATGTGTTGTATGATGATTATCAAGAAGGTGACATTAGAGTCTATATTAACGAAATTAGACAATATGGCAAATTCACAGACAATAGATCATTAGTTTATCCAGAATATGTAGGTTCGATAACGTTTGATAGTGATGTAATAATCAATAAATCTGACATTATTAGAATAGAATTAGGTGAATATGACATAGAAGATATTGGTAGAAGATCAATTCCACTAGTTACATCTGAACAAACTCTTGATCCAAATCTATCTTATGATTTGGTTAACATTGTCAGAATTAGAAAAATGGAACAAGATAAGCCATTACAAAATCTCTATCCATTTTTCAATCTCTATGACGTAGATGGTACAGCCAAAGATTTTGCAAATGAAATATTTAAATTTAGAGAAGACCCTTCATATAATGTCAACTTATATCTATTACGTCGAATAGTAAATGATGCTTCGACTAATGATTATGGATTTACACAATTGTTATCTGATTCAGATAACAAAACATTATATTGCTATAAAAACTTTGCGCAGCCTAACTATCCATTACAAACTATTTGGAAACGCGGTTTACATAACGAACAATATGTGCCTCAAACTCTATCTGATGGATCATGGGATATACCCAATTCTTGGATATACAACATTAATCATGGATTAGAAAATTACATAAACTATTCCGAATTATTGAATCACTTTTCTACGATTATCTCTCAACAAGAAGTTCCGGGATTAATCAATACTGCAACAACTAATTTAGCTTATCTAGATGATAATATAAATTATGGTTTAGGTGGAACCATAAAAGAACATAATAATGGATTAGATTTGTCCATATCTTCTGTTATGGTGAATAATACAAATCCACTCCAAGTTATTCAATTTGGACATGACCAATATTTGAATGGATATAATTTTATACAAGAAGATTATATTAAAAATATTGTTAGCTTATTAACAACAAATGTAACAGTCTCAAATTTAACATCGTTGCAAAAAATAATTACATCTTTTATTGAGAATTCATATACATCAAATTCAAAATTTGATGATTGGTTTGGAGATAGCACAACTTATAATTCAACTACTAACATAGGATTTAAAAATTGGGTAGCAACACTACCGTTTTTCGGATTATTAAAACCTGTAGTTCCATACATTTTATATGATAGTGAACTAAAATTGAATTCTGTAGTATGTCATGATGGACATATACAAGAAGTTAAGCTTCAAATGTCGATAGAACAAAAAATATTCTCCACATTAAGAAATGTTGGAATACCTACTCAAATAGTGACTTCAGATAGCACTCCATTTAGCTTAGGATCATTAGGTTCTCTTTTGATAAGAGTAAACACTGTGACAAAGACTCGAAAATTGTATAGATTGAATTCTTCATCGATTTGGGAACATATCGATTTAAACAATGTATTAGCTAACATAATTTTAGACATTGAAACTCAACTATATAAAGCGGTTCCAGTGTACGATTCTTTAATCTACGATTTAACTAAAAATAACACAAATGAAGCATATAGAGAATTAAATAATAGTCAGTTTTCGTTATGGGCGATGAAAAATGATATTTCAAGTCAGTTAATAAACAATGATTATGTACAAAATGATCCGTTTACATGGAATTATGGATTTACTCCTATTCCAGTAAGTCCTTTAACTGGTAATATTTCATATGACATAGCTGCTAGTTATCAAGAACTTTATACAAAAGTTTTTAATACTCCATTTCCTCATTTAGAACCATGGAAACTACAGTGGTATGATAATAAACCTGTATGGTGGGACAGTGTTTATGTAGACACTACTGGAACAAGAAAATGGAAAAGTTTCATGTGGAACAACATCTTTAATGGTGTAGTCCCTGCCGGGCGTCTATTACCATCAGGGAATGTCTCAACAGGAATTAATAACCAAATAGACACTGTATTCACATATCTTCCCATTAATATTGAAAACACTCCAACTTCGGATGGATATGAATCAGATGCATTGTTACCACCATATTGGAACAGCGCAAATACCTCCAATTCTAGAATAAAGCCATTATATGATGCGAATGTAAATGATGTGATCGTAAATCCTAACATAGATTATACATTTGGTGACGGTAACATAAACGAATGGGAATGGAAAACCTCTGCACAATATTGGTATGATCAAATGATCATATCATTTAAATTGGACCCAATAAGATTTATATATTATACATTTAATGGTAATTCATTAATTAACATTAATTGTTTAAATGTTGACCCAACAACAAAAAATGTATACTCGCATAAGGATGTTTTATTCCATGGCGAAATTGATGATAATGGAAACGTCTACTCATCCAACGGTTTAAATCAATGGTATATACATAACAACAGATATTATGGTTATGATTCAGATGCTGCACAGTTTAAATCATTGTGGAAAGATTGGGATGTTAAACTAGGATATTTGTTTGAAGCTTATGTAGATACACCTAGTTTCACCATCACCAATCAACTATTTGATATGACAAATAAAGATTATCAAGTAGATGTAAAGAAAACTTACGGATATAATGATTTCTGGTTCGATTCATTATACAGCACGGTATTAAGTGCACCATCAACATATTCTAAGAATAGAAGTTTAGGTATAGGTTGGACTACACAATTTAATACATCATCATCCATTAATAGAGATATAACCTATTTTCCAAAAGAAAACTTTAGCTTTAGGGCCGTAAAAAACTCAAACATATTTGAAATCTATGCATATGATCTTGTTAATGCAGGAATTGTTACTCCAACCAACCAAGCTATAGTGAGTTACAGCGAATCATTGAATTTAAATTACTCAACATTATATACAGGGTCTTCATCGTATACCGCTACTATTACATTAGGAATAACTGATGTTTCATTGACTTTAAATGCTACTAATGCATCTACGATAGAAACAGCAATAACAACTTTAAATAATCAGTTGAATGGAGAAGCAACTTTTTTCCTTAATGATGGTAATTTGTATGTTCAATCCGAAAACGATATTACTATAACAGACTTTGGATTATTTGTTACCTTATATTCAAATTATACAGGAATAACAAATAATATCAGTACTGAATATGCATTTGATAAATCATTTGATTTAAATGGCAATTTAACTGATATATTCTATGAAGGTGCTACCTTCACTATCGAAGATTCTACACAATTGAATGGTACTTTTACTGTAAAATCTGTATATTATGATATAACTAATTCAATTACAAAAATATTTGTCAATGAATCATTAACAGTAACAATTCCTACGGTAGATGGTATTGTAAGACCTCTTTCAAGACGAACAATACCCGACACATGGACAACTGGAACAGAAGTATATCTTACTTCAGATAGTGTATTATCAGTGCCGTTCGATGAATATACACCATATTATATTATTGTTATTGATGATTATACTTTTAGTTTGACTAAAAATTATGATTCAGCCATAACTAATGTAGGTAAAATTACACCATTAACTAATACTATAAGTCAACAATATGTAGGAAGAATACAAAGCACATTTACATCGTTAGGTGGGAATGTCGTTGATACTGCGTGGAGAAAACACTACTCTGATACAAGACAAGCTATTACTGTACCGCAACCATTATATATTTCAAACATACAATCTATGGTAGATTTTATAGATGGCTATTCAGATTATATGGAAAGCATAGGCTTTTCAACAAAAACAAAAGATTTGGATAATATAGAAGTTTCTTCGGGAAGAATGAATAGTTGGCAGTTGGAAATAGAATATTTCATTAACTGGATATATTTGTTAACTGTTCTAAATCAACAAAATGATTTAACATATAGGATCAAATCAGATTATGCAAATAGTCGATTTGTGTATATTGATGACAATATAAGTTCAGTAAACACGCAAGTTAATATTTCTCAACAAGTAGTTTTAATAGCATTGGATGGTGCAATTCTACCAACACCATTTGATAATCCGTTAAAACAATATATTCCGTATTATGTTATTCCATCTAATGATGGAAAGGGATTTCAATTAGCATATACAAGCGATGACGCTAAAAAAGGAAATTACATAACATTTGATAACCCCGGTTCTGGCAATATGGGATTTAAAATATATAGAAAGCTTCCAATATTGCCAAAATTTATGTTAAACCCATATAAAAAAGCTGTAGCGATAAATCATCCTGTTGGCGTTCTATCGGATGTGTTAAAAAATGATAGACAAGATGTATTGACTAATCAAAAAATCTATAATCAATATGGTACATCATTAACACAATCACAGTTAATGGTATTAAGAAATGATGATAACACTCAAATAGGTTTAACTACTGAAATAAACAATAACAATTTGACATCTTCTAATCCAGTTTATATCACTGGAATGCATGCTTTTGTGGATGGATATGAAAACATTATTACTTTTAATGATTATTCAGTTGCTAATAATTTAATATATGACCCTTTCTTAGGTTTGAAAACTCAAAGATTCTATGTTGAATTTAACCGTCAACCTACAAAAACATTACGCCCTAATGTAGGTGGATTTATTTTATACAATAACGATTTGATGCAGAATTTCGAATCTTCGATAAATGATGTCAGAACTTTATACGATACTTACAAAGTTTTAGAATCTAAACCTGTTATACAAGAAGGACGTAAATCTTTAGGATTTACTGGTCGTCATTCATACATGAAAGACATCAATATCAACGCAAAAAGTGATTTCATTTTTTGGCGAGCAATGATTAAGAACAAAGGCACTAATTTAAGTATTGACGCTTACACCAATCAAAAGATATTCAACAATGCCGACCTTGATGAATTCTGGGTATATAAATTAGGTCGTTTTGGAGATTCTAAAGAGAAAAATTACATAGAATTAAAAATGAAACGTTCGGATTCTACTAAATCTGTGATGAAAGTGGAATTTGTTAACCCAGACGAAAATGCGTTGGATGATACTTATACATCAGTAGCGTTAACAGATAATACTCGTTGGTGGGATCAACCTGATGTTGTAGATAAAATGAATCCTTACTTATCATTCTATTTAAACGCTAGAGTAGCGAATATTCTCTATAACCAAGAATCTCATATTCAACATTTGAATGGAAATTATTTGTTATTATTAGATGGACATTATGATGGTGTTATAATCACATATTTGGATAACACAACTGGAAAAACTAAAACTTTAACGAAATCTACAGATTATGTAATGTTAAATTCACAAATAGTTAAATTTGTTAATGATCCTACGAATTTAACAAATTTAACAGTAAGTGAACTTACTTACAATTATAATGCACATACTCCAGCAGTATTTGTGGATAAGACTGAAGGACGAATCGTTAATCAGATTGCTATATGGAATCCAGCATTAAATCAACATAATCAATATGCATATTCTCTAATGGATATCATCGATAATGTCGATCCAGCCGTATATACAAATGATTTTATAAATTCAGCAGACGTTAATATTTGGTACAAATCTAGATTAAACACTGTGTGGATGGATACATCTAAATTGGCTTATATACCATATTATGATCAATACATTTTCCCAAGTTCTAATGATAGAATAAACAATTGGGGTAAGTTAGCCGATTATGCACAACTTAATGTAAACCAATGGATAGAATCTACAGTTTTACCTGCTAATTATACACAAGTATACCCAAATGGTGGTACACCTAGACAATTATTGTACAAAAATGTAGGAACTATTGATAATCCTTTATGGAATCCAATCGAAGATGAAATTTTTAATATATTAGCAGCTTTAATTACAACGAGTACTACTGTTCCATTTAGTGGTGTTGTTAATATGTATAGAAATGGTATATTTGATTTATCAATGGATTTGACACAACACACATTGAATGATTATATGTATGGTGCCTTAATACCTGATCAAATTAGTAAACCATTATTGAGCGACAATATTACTGTTATATTACCTGTATATTCTCCTACAGCGGCGGATATTTCAAATCTACTTTATAAGTATGATACACCTTATTCAGTTATGTCGAAAGTTAGTGAAACAAATGGTTCTCTTGTACCATATTATTATTTCTGGGTGCAGAATAATACATCAATTATTACTAATACAACTAATTATGCTTCTTCGTCATTACAGGCTAAAAAAGATTTACTGAATAATCCGAATCCTTATATGATATTAAGTGGTTTAAGATATAATGATGACGGATATGGCATTATCTTTGGTGATATTTTTGATGGTGTACCATATGACTTACCTGTTCGCTATACTCAAGTAGCAATCAAAGGATTGAAAGGCCAAGTAATGGATGATAATAGATATGCATTACGATTTATCCGCGATTTCACGTTGCGAGATAAAATGCCTATCAACGGTAATATCTATGATTATTCCAGTGTAAATCCAGTCAAAACACCATTGGCTTTAAAGAATGTTCATTATGAATGGAAAATGTTCAGAAAAAACCAAACTGATAAAATTGACATATTCTTGTGGGAAAAATTAATTAGCGCTTTAGTCGGATATCCAGTAGTCAATAACATTATTGACACATCTAAGACTATACCATCATTAGACCGAATTCTTTTTGATTCATTATATGATACTGATACACAATATGGTTTAGGTGATGAACAAATTTTTGTGTCGCCAGATTTAGGTTTGACCACTATTCAAACTATTTTAAATGATCCTAACCAAAATTTTATCAACATTGATATTACATCATTTTTAAATACTTACAATTTTTCTACAGTTAATAATATCATCGATGCGATGTATGCTATATATGAAAGCTTCAATGTAGTAAATGTCAATTATATCTATTTCGCTACATTAAATGATGCAATGACACTCAGATATAATAGTCCTGATTTTTTCAAGACTTCTTGGGTAGCTATAGATATTGCACAAAATGTAGATACTGTCAGCAATTATACACCAAGCATTGCTACTGTATTTCCGGGTGGTGCTTGTGATATTAATGAGAATATTATTATTCCTACACAATTACCATTACCTACACCATCACCAACACCGTCAATTACGCCAACAATATCGGTTACTATTTCTATTACACCAAGTGTATTCCCAACACATACACCATCGTATACACCAACAATGACTGTTACACCGACGATGACAATGACAACATCACCAACACCGACAACAACGGCTACGCCAACAGTAACTGCAACGATAACACCTACAATGACTGTAACGCCAACCGTTACAGTGACAGCATCACCATCACCAACAGTAACAGCTACGTCAACAGTAACTGCAACGATAACACCGACAGTAACTATCACGCCTACAATGTCACCAACTATTACTACAACTCCAACTATTACTGCAACAGCGACACCAACTATTACAGTTACACCATCAGTGACAGGTTCATTGGGTGCAAGTACTACACCAACGCCTACACCATCGGTCACTGCGTCACCAACGATGACAGCTACTCCAACGATAACAGTCACTCCAACAATGACGGCAACCATTACTATTACACCCGAGGCTACTCCCACACCGACGATGACGAATACTATTACTCCGTCGATAACAATGAGTCCTACAGTTACTCCAACGTATACTCCAACATCGACACCACCAGTAACCGTAACACCGGAAGTTACAGTGACCCCAACTATGACGAGTACTACAACACCGCCAGTTACAGTGACGCCAACTAATACTGCTACAGTGACCCCAACTATTACACCTACAACCACTGTAACACCTACGTTTACGCCAACAACAACACCAGCGATCTAATCATAAATATAATTAAACATATATGCCAACACCAACATTAACGCCATCGCTTACACCATCAATTACACCATCGACATCATTTCCTGTAGATGGATGTATCCCATTAGTACAAGAATTTAGAAGATATTCCGATGGTGTAAAAATTTTACAATCTGAAATATATGATCAAGCGAGAGGCATTCAATTCATTCAATCAACAGTTTCAACAACTTGGCAAATACAACATAACAAGAACTCAAAAATGTTCAAAGCTAATGTATTCATTGATAATAAATTATGCATAGCTGATATTATTATAATAGATGAAAATAACATATCAATAGCTTTCAACCAGCCCACATCAGGATTTGTCAATATATTATTTTTAGATAGTTTTACACCAAAAGTTTGCATTAATAATCCTATGCCTTCTCCTACACCATCACCCGTATTATTGAATCCGTTTATAATGAATGTAACTAATGGTTTTGGATATACATTATATGCATGCGGTGCTTCTAATAATGCATCAGTTGATTGGGGTGATGGCACTATTGATAATATTCCTGATGGTAGTGATGATGGTAGTGATGATGCTTGTAGTAATGGAATAATTCATACATATGCTACAGTAGGTGATTATACTATTAAAATTTATGGTGATTATTTTTCAACAACTATAAATTTTGGTGGAATAAGTTTTGAGTTACTAGACGATGATCCCGGCGAATCAGCATCTACAGTAGCGTCTTGGGGAACTTACAATATTCATAGTATAAGTTTACCGATGGATATTATTAATGTTCCAAATTCTATACCAACAACATTGACGAATTTAACTAGAATGTTTAAAGGATCATCTAATTTTAATCAAGATTTGTCATCATGGAATACGTCTAATGTAACAAACATGAGTCAAATGTTTGCTTATTCAGGATTTAATCAAAATATTAATTCATGGGATGTCAGTAATGTAACTAATATGTCACAAATGTTCTCATCCACAACAAATTTCAATCAAGATTTGCCATCATGGAATACTAGTAATGTAACTAATATGGATAGTATGTTTGCCAATTGTGCAACATTTAATGGTAATATTATTTCATGGAATGTAAGCAATGTAACCTCTATGAATAGTATGTTTAGTGGAGCAACCATATTTAATCAAAATATATCTGGGTGGGATGTTAGTAACGTAACTGATATGACTCAAATGTTCAATCAAACTGCAGCATTTAATATAGATATATCTTCATGGAATGTGAGCAATGTAATCTCTATGGTTAGCACTTTCCGACAATCTATTTTTAATCAAAATATTAGTTCTTGGGATGTAAGCAATGTAACGAATATGTTCCAAATGTTTTCATTTGCGACAAATTTCAATCAAGATTTGTCGTCATGGAACACTGGTAATGTAACAAGTATGAGTGGCATGTTTGGTGGTGCATCAGCATTTAATAGTGATATTTCAACATGGAATACTAACAAAGTTACTACTACTAGAAATATGTTTAACGGTGCTACAAATTTTAATCAAGACATATCATCATGGGATACCAGTAATGTAACTGATATGATTTCCATGTTCCAAAATGCATCAACATTTAATAAGGATTTATCTGGATGGTGCGTGACAAATATTGCATCATTGCCTACAAATTTTGATACTGGAGCATCTTCATGGATATTATCACGACCAGTTTGGGGAACTTGTCCACCGTGATAATAAATATAATAAATTATTTTGAATTAATATGTTAATAAACTTTAGACAAGGAATTATCAATGCACAAGTTGCAAATGATTATGTGCAATTAAATAATGGATATGTTAACCTTAATGTTGACATAGTTCCTATAGATTTAGCTTTTGCATATGGTACACATGATTATCTATTTACAGAATCTGAACAAGTATTAGCTGCTTGGGGACCATTTCAAGCGGGCGTAACATCTTATCTTTATTGGGATATAAATTTAAGAACGGGTGTTAGAACTTTCGGGATGACTACAATAGCTCCGACTTTTGGTACAACATATCCAACAAATCCAGCATTACATACACATTTTTTTGATCTAATACAAAAGAAAATGTTCTATTGGAGTGGATCATCTTGGATTCCATGTTTGAGAATTTTTGCTGGAAATGTTGAAAACGCCGCTATTCTTAATCCATCACCATTAGGTTCTCAAGTTAATCTAAATTCTCAAATATCATTAGGATATATTTTATTTGATTCTAATCAAATTCCGGGAAAATTTACAGATAATGCAGGAAATAATTATTTTCTGACAACAGAAACTCCCATACATACACAACAAGACAATAAAAATGCGTATAGATTAGATGCAGTTTTAATGTCGGCTCAATCTTTTGAACCTATTCCAGCATATCATTGTGTTACATGGAAAGGACCGAAAAAATTAGGTGTGGCATCCTATATGAATTTTCAATATCCATGCATTGGTATTTCTGTTGAAAATTCTGGAATCAATGAAGTAAAACCTTTTATAACTAAAGGATTAGTTACCAATTATATTAATTGGAATTTTTCTGAAGCACCTAACACACCCTTATTTGTTGGTGCACAAGGAGAATTAACAACGACAGTGCCTCAACGTTATTCAATTCAACGTATAGGACATGTTGTGTCGTCAAATACCGTATATATTGATATACAACCTATTGAACTGATAAATGGTATAGTAGTCCCATCTATTACGCCAACACTGTCTCCGACGCCTACTCCATCGATAACTATTTCATCCACGCAAACGCCAACACCTACTCCATCAATTACTGTTACTCCAACATTTACTCCAACAACTACAGTAACACCAACAGTTTCTCCAACATAATAGGAAATGTATGAATAATATTTTTCCAAACATCAAAAAAATCGTTATTGATACTGACACTGGACAAATTTTTGACACTGATCAGAGAGCCGAAAAATTTCAGGAAGGATTTAAATTTACTCAAACATCAGCTTCAAACATTTGGAATGTTAAACATAATTTAGGCTCCTATGAAGTGTTTGTTCAAATTTTCATTGATAATGAAGACGGTTCACAAACTCAAGTATATCCAGAAATAACATTTATAGACCCTAATAGTATTTCTATAAACTTTAATTCAGCATATGTAACTGGAATGGCTTCTATATTATTTTTTGGTGAAGTATATACCGTAATAAATAATCTATAATTAAGAGAATATTATGGCTGTTACTGATCCAAACATCCCATTTTTCGACACACCTTTTGGTAACTTCTGGTATGACGAACAATTAAAATCGTACATTATACAATTTATGGCAGTATTTTCAGGAATGCAAGTTCGAATTGGTAAAAATGATTTTAATTCTGCATCTAACTTGATAAATGTACCTATTAGATATGCTGGTGTTGATAGAGTAGTAGAAGCAATTATTTCTGCAAATACACAAAATAAACCACTTAGACTTCCTATGTTTTCAGTAAAACTAGCGGACATTCAACCTGCTCCCGAAAGATACAAAGGTATCGGTTCAATTGATAGAAAAGTTTTTTTACCTTCAGGAGAATCATTACCCGATGGATTGCAAGTAAATTATAGAAGAACTCCACTTCCTTACAAATTAGCTTTTGCTTTGAACATATTCACTTCAAATGATTTACAAAAATTTCAAATATTTGAACAAATATTGCCTATATTTGATCCAAGCATCCAAATTCAAACAAGTGATGATCCTTTTGATGGTGGAAAAATAACTCAATTACAACTAGAAACTATTGGATTCGAAGAAAATTATCCGTCAGGAACAGGTCAAAAGATAAACATATCTAGCATGATTTTTAGCACTTATGCATGGTTCCAAGTACCTGTCAATTTTAAAGAAAATTATATAAAATCTATTCAATTAAGATTACAAGCATTATCACCCGAAGATTTTAATAATATATCATTTGATACGCTTGAAACTGGTGAGAATTTCACTTTAGCCGATGTCGATGCAATGTCAGATTTTCCTAAACAATAACTAATTCTTATATAATAAATATACAATAAATTGGATATAAAATGAATTATAATTTACATGGATATACTTATCAGATTGGTAATTTTGCATGGATGTTATCGGATACTCTTACTATTAGGTCAGGTATTTGTTATTCAGTAGATGGTATTGTAAATGACCAAATGACTTATAGTTTTATCATGTTAGATACTTCAACTATTGAATCATGGTCACATAATCAATTATTTCCAACATTATCAAAAGCTGAAATAGCATACTCGTACAAAATAACACCAACACCAACAATTACTAGCTCTAACACTCCAACGCCAACAAGAACACCATATCAGACTAGCACACCATCCCCTACACCATCAACGTCATTCAATAATGGACTTCCTGTAACACCAACACCAGAACCAAAACGTCCATTTACGTTACGTGTCAATGATGCTTCTGGATATATTCTAAAAATCTATAATCCTTCTGATGATGCTTTTGTGGATTGGGGTGATGGTTTTATTGACACTATTGATGACACAAATAATATTTCAGTTGTACATAAGTATGCTACTGTTGGCGATTATACTATCAAAGTTTATGGTGATTATTCACCATCATCTCTACATGATTATGATGGATTGTTTTGGTCATTATTAGATGATAATGATGAAAAATCTTCTTCTACTGTAATATCATGGGGAACATACTGCATTAACACTATACTGCTACCATCTGATACAATTAATGTTCCATCTTACATTCCATCAACATTGACAATTATAAAAAACGTTTTATAATATAGATTTCTAATCAAACATTTAATTAGAAATTTAATTATCAACAGTGAATAGAATGCATAAAATTTTACATGATTTGACAGGGTTATCGTTAATAGAAAAATTGATCAAAACTAATTTATTATTATCGGATGATTGCGTTGATATTCATCAGATGAGAGTTAACGGGAAACATAAAAAAATTTTATTAAACTATCCACAATTATCTACAGAAATTGATGAATATTGTGCAGACAATAAGAATGTTGAATTTATAGAGAAAATTTATAGAATTATAAATTTTATAACAGATATTCCATTATGTAAATGTGGCAACAAATTACCATTTCGAAGAACTGGTGGTTACAAATATGCGTCAACTTGCGGAAAATTATGTCCATATTATATTGAATCATCGTTTGCAAAGCGAGATGTCACCATGAAAGAACGATATGGTGTTACTAATCCCATGAAGAGTCTAGAAATAAGAAATAAAGCTAAACAAACCTTAATGGATAATTATAATGTAACTGTTCCATTAAAATCAAAAATTTTGGTTAAAAAAGTCAAAAAAACTTTATTAAAAAAGTATGGTGAAAATTACAATAAACATTTGGCAAAACTTCGCAAAGAAAAATATTTAAAAAATCATAATCGCGTTAATTCATTACAATTAAAATTTACTGATGATCAATATCAGAAATTAAATGATAAAAATTATTTAAAAACTTTGCATCATGACGAACATATGTCATGTACCGAAATTGCTCAAAATTTGAACATAAGCAAATCTGCATTAGGCAAGAAAATGAAAAAATTTGGAATCGAGATTAAACTTTATAGTAATTCTAAACCAAAAGCCGAAAAAGAATTATTTGATATTGTATCCAAATATGATAAAAATGTTATAACGCAAGATAGAACTGTGATCTATCCTCAAGAGTTGGATATAGTATCTAAAGAAAATAAATTGGTCATTGAATATAATGGATTATACTGGCACAGTGAAAATAAAGGTGGTAAAGATAAAAATTATCATTTAAACAAAACAATCGCTGCTGAACAAGCTGGTTATAGATGTATTCAAATATTGGAAAATGAATGGCTACATAAAAAACATGTAGTTATTACCAAAATTGAACAATTGTTAGAAAAACATAAAATAAGCGGAATGGAATGTGAAGTAATTATTCCTACAGAGTTGGAAACCATAAAATTTTACAATGAAAATTGTTTTGATGGATATCAATCTGCAAATGTTAATATAGGCTTAAAATACAATAATAACATTGTTGCTATTATGTCGTTTAATTCAATTTATGATAACAAATATGATATATTGAATTATGAATTCACTCCAAATGTTGACATAGAAACTGCAGTAGAAAAAATATTATATCATTTTGTCCAATTTAATTCACCATCATCAATAACAGTAACATGTGATAGAAGATGGAATAATGGATATCATTTTATAAAATGTGGGTTTGAATTAGATCACATATCAGAACCAAAACATTATTATGTAGATTTAAAAGAGAAATCTACATCACGTAGATTATATAAAGAGTTGCTAAATGATGATAAACAATGTGATAAAATATGGGATTGCGGCAAGTTGCACTTCATAAAAAATTTTAATAATTTATATTCATAAATGCAATAATCATAAATAATATCAAATCAATATTATTAGGAGATTTTGCATGTCAACAACTTTAGTAAGCCCCGGCGTATCATCTTCAATTACTGACAATTCAGTATATGTGAGTGATCAGGGTGCAACCATCCCATTATTTTACATTGCAACCGCCGATGAAAAATTTCAAGCTGATGGAATTACACCAGCATTAGGAACCTATGAATATGGCGTTCTCCGTACAGTAACATCTATTCAACAAGCATTACAATTATATGGTGTTCCTCGCTTTTTAACTGACGCCGCAGGAAATCCTTTTCATGGCGATTGCAGAAATGAATATGGTCTAGACGCTTTGATGAAAGCGCTCACAGTTTCTAATATGGCCTACGTCATTAGAGCTAATGTCAACCTTAATGATGACATTACAGACTTGAAAGCATTATGGACCCGCCAATTACAAGATGCTTCAGGTTATTTAAATGTATTAGTGCAAGATTTTATTACCCAATACAATGCAGCAAATAATTTGATTCCAATAGATGCGAATTATAAAGTAACTGTAACGGCAGCCGAATTAACAGTATTGGTATCTGAAGCATTATCTAACGTGTTAGGAATGTATTCATTCTCATCACAATTGTTCCAAAATGCTTTTATCCAAGATCATACACAAGCTCAAGCAGGCTATCAAGACGTTTTGTTTGATACTTCACATGGTTATCTACAACTTTCTGATGCTACTGGCTACGTTCCTACAAGTACTTACGGTGCTGCTATTGATATTGTTGGTACAGGCGGAAGCGAAAGTTATGAGATACACATTACTGGAAGTCAAGCTCCAACTTTTGGCGATTTGATAGACGAAATTAATACAGTAATTAATGCATCTGGATCAGCTTCATTGGTTGCAGGATCACTTAGAGTTATATCAAATCTAACAGGCGCAACATCTGAAGTAAGCATCACTTCAGACGGTCCTTCAGCAACATTACCATTATTTGGTAGTTTAAATCTTTATAAGGAACTTGGAGTTCCTGTTGTTGGTGTTGGTGCAGCATCTTTAAATGTCTATAATGATTCTTATAGCACTGTTATAGGAACTTATGATGGTTTAGATAATGCAATTAATTCATGGACAGATGGTTCTGTTGTTCCAGATGAGTTTACTGCTAGTGAAGCCGAAGGTGTGTTGTTAGCCGCTTCTGGACTATATGAAGATACTAAAGAGTTCAAGAATTATAGTGCACTAGGATCAAATGATGCTGCTCGTAGAGCAACTATTGTTAAACAACTAAATGCTATTATTGCTAGTCCTACTACAGGTGCTACTTCTGAAAGTGTACAATATGATGTAGTAGCTTGTCCCGGATATTCAGAATGTACTAATGCTCTAGTAGTACTTTCACAATCTATTCGTAGTGAAGTATTCGTAGTTGGTGAAACACCTTTGGCATTACCACCTGTTGGGCCTAATGGTATTACTACATGGGCTACAACTCCTGCTCGTGTTAATAACTATGTTAATGGCTATTGGTTTGGTCATGGCATATCATCAAATATTGATGGTGCTGACATTATGAGCACTGCTGCATCAACCGCCGTAAGAACTATTTTGTATAGCGATTCAGTTGCACAAAAATGGTATGCTCCTGCTGGTGCTACTCGTGGTACTTGCCCACAATTGACCAATCTTGGTTATGTTAGTGGAACATTAGGTGGACCTACTACATTCGTTACTGATTATCTTGACCAAGGTGAACGTGATGCCTTGTATCAAGCACCAGTCAATGTAAATCCGATTACATACATTCCCGGTCGTGGAATCTTAGTATTTGGTGAAAAGAGTTCAAGTCCTATCACTTCAGCATTGGATAGAATAAACGTGGTTCGTTTGACTATGTATATTCAACGTCAATTGCGTCAAGCACTGTTTGCATTCTTGTTTGAACCTAATGACGCTAAGACATGGAATAACGTATCATATGTTGCTAATACTTTCTTGAATGGTTTGGTAGCACGTAGAGGACTTTATGACTTCTTAGTTATCTGTGACGGTACTAATAACACTCCACAGACTATTGATAACAACGAATTGCATATTCAGTTATTGATAGCACCAACAAAGGATGTAGAGTTCATTTATATGGACATAACTTTGGTGAATACTGGTACTAACCTTGCACAATTTGCTTCTGGCGCTTCGATTGTTCCTACTTCATCTACTGGAGTGTAATATTAAATTGACATATGTTAATTATTTAAGGACGGAGAAGCACCGTCCTTAATTTTTTATGAATGTAATGTTTGACTTTCAATACGCTACATGATAACATGTTGAGATGAAAATCAAAATACTCAGCGACTTACATATTGATGTTTTACCATATATGGATATTCCTTTGGAAGATTCTAAAGAGACTGTGTTGATTCTTGCGGGAGACACTTGTGAAGTAAACCATCTTTCAACTTTTGTTCAATTTTTGGAGCAATTGTCAAATAATTATAAAAAAATATTAATAATTTTTGGTAATCATGAATATTATGCCGGTGCGATTCCACGATCTGTAGCTAAACTCAATGAAAAAATAGTTCATCTTCAGAATGTAATAATCTTACAACGTCAATCTATTGTTATCGATGATGTAACAATAATAGGTGCAACATTATGGACAGATTTGGGTGATTCTGACCCTTTTGTTATGATGGATGCTCAAGCTAGAATGAATGATTATCATTATATTAGAGCAGGTACATCCACCGAACCTTATAAATTTAAATTATTGCCAATAATGACAATAAATGAACATCGCAAAGATTTGAATTTTATAAAAAATGCTGTAGACAATGCCACAACATCAAAAATTGTAGTAATTACACATCATGCAGCATGTGAATTATCAACTATGTCATCATATAGAGGGAATTCAATAAATCGAGCGTATTACACTCCATTGGAAGATTACATCTATGACAGTAACATAGATTTCTGGATTTCAGGGCATTGTCATAATTCATCAGATTATGAAATAGGAAAAACAAGAATGATTTCTAATCCGAGAGGATATGCTCACAAAATTTATGGTAATCAGAACAAAACATTTAAAGACAATTTTATCATTGATGTTTAAGCCATTGGGTCTACAAAAACTAATTGTAGACCTAATTGCGTTCGTCTAGCCATTACATTATACTGTGATATATCCCAGAAAAATTTCTGATTAGAATTATTGTCTATAATATTGCTAATAATTTTTATAGCTTCAACTAATTCTTGATCATTAGCCAAACTAAGTTTAGAATATTGAGTACATTCAATAAGCATCGCCACAAAAGCTTCTATAATACTTCCTTCATGTTTTTGATATAATTCTACATGCTTTTGAAATCCTTTGAATGTGCGCAACCCTAATTGTATAATTTCTGTAGAATCTAATTCTTTTAGATTAATTAATTTCTCTAATTGTATTTTATAATATTCTTGACCTTGTTTGTTTTTATCAAATTCGAAACGATAGACTCTGGGAAAATATGGATTCTGTTGTGCCAATTTATGATCAACGATATATTTAATATATGTGAAGTATCCATCTTTTTTTAGATTTTCTTCTGGTTCATGAGGTTGTTTAACGACCATGGTATCATCTGTATCATCTGGGGATACATATCCAAATGAACCAGAAGTTTTACCCATGCTTTTACGTAATTTTTTCAATCGTTCAAATCGCATATTTGGTATATCATATGAAGTATCTGTGTCCGTTCGTTCAGAAGTATCTGTTTCGAAGGTTTCAGTTAATGATTTTTGTAAATATTCTTTAAAATATTTAGAATGACTCATTGGATTTTTGACTCATAATAATCAGTTAAACGCGAATCCAGTTTAGATTTGAATTCTTTATTCAGAGCTTTATAATTATCTTTGCCATAGAGATTGATCGCTTTGGATTTAAATTCAGATTCTGAAGAACCCATCATATCTTTTTTAAGCTTATCAAGACCTAGTTTCATGGTTTCTTTATGTCCAAGATCATCATGAATTCCAGATAATTTATCATCCAATTCTTTTTTTGCTGTCAAATATTGTTCGTGTTCACCATTTAACTTTTTGATTAATTCAACATATGATTCTTCAAAAGATTTTCTAGTATTAAGATTCGAACGCTTTTCATATGCAGAATCTTGATTATTTTCAGAATCGTCAAAAACAGCATCGTTCATAAATTTAATAAAGCAGGTTTTGAATTTTTCAGAACGCTCTTGTGAGGATAAGAACGTGTCTATAGATTCTCTACTTGGCAACTTACTTGTGGAAATTACAATAACATAATCATTATTTTCATTATGTCTAGCTATTCTAACATCATCTTCACCTTTTATGATCAAAATAGAAAGATTATTATACTTTTTATTTTTTATAAGATGACCCACATTAATCTTTATAGATGATGCATCATAATCCACATGTCCATCATCTACCATATCGATGACCTTTTGTAGAACCAACATAGATTCTATTTCATTAGATTTGGAATTAACATATTCAGTAAGCAAATAGTTTTTGAAAGAATTCATAATAACTCAATTTTTATATCATTATTTATTATTTTGTTTACATGTATAGCAATTAATAAGAGAAATAATGGTCATTTTTAAAGGTTTTACTTTCTGGAATATAAATAATAGTAGATTTAAATTTCGGAGAATCTTAATGGCAATACTTAGTGACGTTGGTAATGATATCTTAAACCTTGGCATTTATCAGCCAAAATTGAGAAATAGATGGCTATTGACCTTCATTGGTACAGCTGGTGGTAGTAATCAAGATTCTGATTTTTTGACCGTTCAAGCTATTACAGCTTCACGTCCAAAATTGACATTTGAAAAGATTAAACTTGATCGTTATAACTCTCGCGTATTCATTGCAGGTAAACATAGCTTCGATCCTATGAATATCGTATTCGAAGATGATACAGGTGGTTTAGTAGCACAAGCTTTACAAGCTCAATTAGAGAGCCAACAAGCTATTATTGCTCAAACTCCTGCTCCATTAATGCCTGCGAGCGCAGCCGGTGAACTATATAAGTTTGCCATTCGTCTTGATATGCTAGATGGTAATGAAACCATCTTCGAATCATGGTCAATTGAAGGTTGTTGGATTGAAACTATTGATTGGACTGATCTTGATTATGCAGCCTCTGAAGTAGTAAAAATTAATATGACAGTAAGCTTTGACCATGCACGTCAACGCAATACTGGTATCAGTTACAAGGCTATGCCGGGTAATGGTGCATTTTAATTTCAATGGTAAAAATAGACAAAATAAAACCGCCAAATTGGCGGTTTTATTTTTATAAATATATTAACAATGACATACTTTCATGACACAAATATTAATTCCAAAATATCCATTAGATAAAATATCTAATAATTTCATGAATAGACCCCAAACGGTTTCTGTGGATCAATTTGTCTCAAATAATTTTATCAATTCTTCGACAACCTCTACGGTAGCTAATGCAACATTGCCAAAACAAATTAATAATGTTGACAAAAGTTTACTTAATTCTATTTTAACAGATTATGGTAGTGGACCAATTTCAAAAGGATTGAAATCACTTCAACTTATAAATAGCAATGTTATAACTGGATCACAAAATCAGGGCGATATATTTGGTAATGTTATAATTTATGGTGGATTAATAAATTTTTCATCGATTACATTACAACAAGGTGAAACAATTATTTTACTCAATTTATCTATGAACGATTTTGTTTATATGGTTCCATTAAGTATGAGAACAACCTATATGACATTAATCGACGAAATGGTTTCAGACCTTAAACTTGGTGAATTTATAACAACAAAATATTCAAGTAATATATTATCACAATCTAAATCGATTGCACAAACGGTATTGAACAATGGCACAAATATTTAATCCAGCAAATTTTAATTCGCCAAATACCTCTGTGAATATAGACTCTAATAATAGGAACAATCCATTTAATAGACAATCTAGAGACTTTGTTCCTACACGTAGACTTACAGATTCTCCTGCAAGTAATGCACCATTTGGCAACACTGACAATAATTTTGATGCATTAGGGTCAAGTATTCCCGATAAATTTGGCACATTTGAACAACCAAAATTAAAATTTTTATTTACCGCGATGTTTGTTCCTCGATCAGGTTTATCATTGCCCGAACTTGGAGCACAATCTATGGATGATATGAGGTTTGCTTTAAAGAAAGCTAGTAGACCGGCTCCAACTATAACATATCAAGATGTCAACTTTTATGGTTATAGAACCAAAGTTGCAATAAAAATGGATTATGGTACAGTTACATTATCTTTTTATGATGATGTTGTAAATCGCGCACATAATATTATATCTCAATATATTAAAATGGTAAGTCCTATAGCTAATATGGCGGCTATTACTGCCGACAATTTAGACGGTTCTTATAATAATGCGCGCAGTATTGGAAGTTTAGGTGCAGGAACGGGTGCAGCCATGGGACCATTTAAATACATGCGAGTTACACATCACATGTTAGATGATAAGAATCCTAATACAGGGAGTCCAAAACAAGTTTTTTACGATTATTTAAATCCTAAAATTATTACTGTAGCATTGGATGATCTTGATATGTCATCTTCGGAGGCTAATACAGTAGATATTACATTTGTGTATGATTCAGTAAATATTACTTATAGTGATGTTAATAATATTGGGAATCCAACATCTACTACTTCATCAAATAATCCTATTATCACATCACCTTCAGGAACAGGTGGTAGTCCTCTAACAAATAGTGCTATTCCTATTGGCTATAATCCTCAAGTTGATTTAAACAGTCCGATCAATGGCACTCCTATAAATCCAAATGGATTTGCTTAATCTCATGTCAAAATATAGACAAGGTGTTTTTACATTGAATAATCCACACAAATATTTGATGGAAAGTGTAGATAATATTGTATTTAGATCATCATGGGAAAAACGAGTATTCACTTTTTTAGATAATGATAGCAGAATATTAGCATGGGCGTCTGAACCGTTTTACATTCAATATATGAAGCCTGTAATGGTGAAAGGAAAAATGAGTGTAAAATTATCAAAATATTATCCCGATCTTTATGTAGAATTTATTGATAATAATGGTGATATGAGAAAACAACTTATAGAAATTAAACCCGAAAAACAAACTAGACCATCAAAAGCTCGTATTGCAACTACTAAAATGAAAGAAAATTATGTATATGCAATAAACATGGCTAAATTCACGGCTGCTCAACAATGGTGTGTTGCTCATGGAATAGAGTTCATTGTAGCTACTGAAAAGACATTATTTAGATAATAATTGTTTAATTTAATGTGAACATCACAAAACGTATAAATATATGAAATATTATGGAATATCTCAATGAGTTCAAAATCAGTTATTAATGAAACCGCTTCAGGTGGTTCAATTGGCGCAGGTTCAATCGCTGTTAATATGGATAGTGACAGTAGACGTAAAGCTGGCTCGGCTAGACATGATGAACGTCGTTGGAATCAAGATTCCAAAGAACATAATGAAGAAGAAGCCAAGTATGCTAAGATGCGTGAAAAAATTGCAGCCGCTAAAAAATTAAAGAAAGATAAATCCAAAATGAATGGATTTAAAGCTTTTCTTTTACGTAGAAAAGTTACTGAAGATTTTGACATGAATGATATAGTTTCACGCTTGAAAGGTGCTGATGTAGAAACTTCTGGTGCTGATGTCGGTGTTGTTTCATATGGCATTGAAGATGACAAAAATAATGTTATGCGCGTTACAGTTAGAGCGGATCAAGCTCAAGAATTTGAAGAAACTATTGCTAAACTATTAGCAGACAATAAAGATAACAAATCTAATGGAATATCTCTAAAAGGTAATTCATTAGCCGAAATTTTATTTAATTTGCGTAATCGATTTGAAATCATCACCGTAGATTTCCCCATCATTCCTAAAGATGTAGTATACAATGCAGATCAAGCTTCCAAAACACCGATGAATTCCAATAAAGTAATGCCAGAATCGGATGATTTTTCTAATTCTTTTGATGAACAAAATGATTTTGATGACGAAGATCAAATGAGTGACATGGATAATATGGATATGGACAATATCCAAAATTCAGAAAATGACTCTGAACAAGGAATTGAAGGTTCGGCAAATGAATTAAATCCTGATATGGAAGAGGGTGATAATGTTGAAGATTTTGGCATGGAACCGGAACCTGTCGAAGATGAAGAATCTATTTTGAAACAAATTGTAGCTATGTTGAAAGCTCAGGCAAGTGCTGCAGAAGCTCAAGCTGATGCCGCAGCAGAAGAGGCAAGAGCCAAGCAAGCTGAATGGTCTGCTATAGCCGCTGATAAAGAAGTACGCCGTCAAGAAGACATAGCACGAGTTGAAGCGCAAATTCAAGCCGAAAAGAAGAAAGAAAAAGAAGCTAAAAAATATGCACAAGTTGCACGGTATAATGCAACTCATGGAAGTTTTAATGAATCAACGTCGTTTTTGTCTAGTGCGTTAAAATTATTAGAAGATAATTTTGACAACCCCCAAGCTTTACAAAAAGAAAAATTACAACTTCAAGTAAAGTATAAAGTTAATCCTACTGACGATAATGAAACTAGAAATTATAAAACAACTGCCTATCGTTTGGAATTAGCTGAATTGAATGCTAGAATTAATTTAGCTCAATTGAACGCCCAATACAAGTCAGATCAAACTAATGATCAAAAAAAGCAACCAGTTCAAACTAATCAACCAAACCAAACTAACAATCTAGCTAATCAAGCACCCAACACGGCTGCTCCGACTCAAGGACAGATGAGTACATCAACAGCTTCTGGATTTTAATTATTAGTTGACATACAAGATATCATCTGTTATATTCACAAAATATGTGGAATATTAACTATGGTACAAAAAATTATCAAATCTCCATTTATCTTACAAGAAGATGTTATTTCATTAGAAAAATGTGAAGAAGTTGTTTTAAGTTTAAAACATTCATTACCTGATAATGATATTAAATTAAATCCAATTAAAACAATTAAATATAATCAACTAGAAGAAACTAGGTTAATGCCTTTTGTTGATGATTTGTTAGATATTGCTGAACCTTATTATGGGTTTGAAACTCGTGATATTGCACCTTTTAGTTATGAATGGATGACAGAAGGCTATAAGGCTCACGTTCCTCAAACGGATAATTCCATGCTTTTTGATGGTAAATGGGTAAAATCAAAAGACATAGATTTTACCATTATTATCTTCTTATCAACATCTAAAGAAAATGATTTACGCGATTCTCTTTTAGAAAGTTTCGGTGGTGATATGGAATTCATCAATCATAACTTGACAATAAAACCCAAAGCTGGAACAATGTTGATGTTTCCGTCTGGTTCAAATTTTTTACATACATTTAGTAATATAATGTTTGGAAATCTTAACTACGTTAGAGTATTAATTACTGCTAAAACTCCTTATGTATATGATCCGAAACAGTTTCCGGGCGACATAAGAACGTGGTTTAAATGATGAATAACGAAAAAAATTCCAATACTAGAAGTGAATATATTAGCAATCTTATTTTAGATTTGGTGGAAAAAACACCAGTAAAAAATTTAATTAATAGCATTTATAAACGTGTAATGAAATACAAAAGAGATGGACATGATAACAGTCCAATAATGATCAGATTACACAAGGTTGATAATGATTATTGCCAATTAATTTTAATAGATTATTTAGATAATAAAAAATATGTGTTAGGTATACAAAATCAAATATAAAGGAAAAATATGACAAAAATAGACGATAGTAGTTTTTCACTTCCAAGTGATCCAGCAATCAGAAAGAAAATTAGAGATGTGTTCTACGAAATTGCAGGAGCCAAACAATTTATTCAAGACAAAAATGAATATATTAAAGATTGTGTTGCAGTCTTACATGAAGAACATCATATTCCAAAAAAACTTATTGGTAAAATTGCAAAAATAGTATTCGATCATAATTATGATGAAATAACTGAAGAACATTCAATGATTGAAACCATCTATGATGGCGTAATGGATATCAATGGTATAACAACTTCATCGAATAGTGATGAAGATTGATTAAAAATTTGATAGATGATAATCTTGAGAGACAAGAATGTTATTCTTGTCTCTTATTATTTTGAAAGGAAATTATGTCATATATATCAGCAACGTTATCCGATGATCGTAAACATGTTATGGTTTGGGAGCGCGATGAATCGGGAAAGCGTGTAACAAAATATTTTGATGCTCCATATTTTTATTATATAAAAAATAATAACGGAACGTTTAGTGATATTCACGGAAACAAATTAATTAAAAAAAGTTTTCCAAATTCATGGGAATTCTTCGAATCTAAAAAGAATTATAAATCACAAAATATAGAGATGTTTGAATCGGACATAAATCCCATTTATAAAGTGTTGTCTGATAATTATTACAACAAAACTCCAACAAAATTAAACTTATCATGTTTCGACATCGAAACCGATTATGATCCTGCTATCGGATACGCTACAATAGAAAATCCTTACGCTCCGATCAGTGCTATTTCATTATATCACAATTATAATGATAGAATGATACTTTTAGTAGTATTACCAAATAATGATAAATGGACTAAATCAGATATTCCGAAGGATTTGTATGATATAGCGGAAATTGTTGTTTGTAGCAATGAAAAAGAATTATTATTACGATTTTTAGATGAAATAGAAAACACTGATGTAATTAGTGGTTGGAATAGCACCGGATATGATATTCCATATATGTACAGTAGGATGTGCCATCGATATAATAAATCAATGGCTAGTCGATTATCTTTTCACAATGCACCCGAACCTAAGTCTAAAGAAGTTGAAGTTTTTGTAGGATCAACACAAACTCAAGTCGATATTTTTGGAAGAGTTCATTTAGATTACTTAGAAATTTTCAAAAAGTTTGAAACTACTACACGTCCATCTTTCACATTAGATGCAATTTCCGAAGAAATATTACCGGAAATGAAAAAAATTGAATATGAAGGATCATTATACGATTTATATTATAATGATTTTCCAATGTTCTGCAGATATAACGTCAGAGATACCGAGGTTCTTAAAGGATTTGAAGAAAAGCTTGGTTATCTACAACTTGCGTTAGATACATATCAATCTTCTACGGCATTACCACATGATGTATTAGAAACATTGAAAATAGTTGAATGTGCCATTATTAACAAATGTCATCATGAATTGCATCAAATTGTTCCAGATTCTAAAGAACCCGATTATTTGAATGTTGATAAATTCTCTGGCGCATATGTATTTGACCCTATCGTTGGATTGCATGAAGGTGTAGGTAGTGTCGATTTAAATTCATTGTATCCTACTACCATGAGAATGTTGAATGCAAGCCCAGAGACTATCGTTGGACAATTTCAAACATCCGAAGATGCTTTTACAGAAATTTTTGATAATACAAGCAAATTATTAACATTGACGCTTGAAGATGGTAGTATAGAAACGCATCCTGCTAATGAATGGGGTGATATTTTCAAAAGTAGACAACATGCTTTAAGTGCTCATGGTACGATATTTGATCAACATAAAATGGGGTTGATTCCTGAAATATTAGGCGAATGGTTTTCTGCTCGCGTAGAATACAAGAAAAAACTTAAAGCAGCTAAAAAAGCTATGTCATCAGTCGAAAAAGAATCAGAAGAATATTTGAGATTGAAACAAGAGTACGAATATTACAATAGAATACAATTCGTTAGGAAAATTTTGTTAAACTCTACTTATGGTGCGGTAGGAAATAAATATTTCAAATTCTATGATATACGTTTGGCGATATCTACTACATTAACTGGAAGACAGTTTTTATTCCACATGGCTAAGACATGTGCAAAAATCTTAGATGGTGAATATAAGTTTCCATCGAAATCTATCGTATATGGTGATACAGATTCAACATATTTTAAAACTTATGGAACAGATGTCAAAGAAATGTACGAAACTGCCAAATTCATAGAGAATAAAGTGAATGAATCATTCCCGGCATTTAGTAAAAATACGTTTTTTTGTCAAGATGAACAATCAAAACTTATGCATGCTGAATTGGACACTATTTCTCCAAAATCAATCTTTATTAAAAAGAAAATGTATATAATGAATCTTGCTTATGCAGATGGTATGCCAGCCGATAAAATGAAGGTTATGGGAGTTCAATTAAAGAAAACCAGCATACCTAAACCCATAAGTAAAAAATTAATAAAATTCTTAGAAAATTTCTTGAAAGAAGTTCAAGATTGGAAAGATATCGCACGACTTATTGTGGCATATAAAGAAGAATTGTTTAATCAAGATTTGATGGATATTGGACTTCCCAAGGGCATTAAAGGTATTGAAAGTTATACTGCACGATATAATGCCAAAGAACCAAATTTGAGATTACCGGGACATGTAGCAGCAGCAATGTTTTATAATAAATGTTTAGAAGAATACGGTGATCATAATTCACCGAAGATTATTTCGGGAATGAAGATCAAAACCTATTATTTGAAACAAACATTTGGGAAATTTAAGAGTATAGCATTACCAACTGATACAAAAATTGCTCCCGAATGGTTTACAACACATTTTGCTCCATTGGTAGATAGAGAGAATCAAATTAAGCGATTAGTAGATATGCCGTTACAATCTATATTGTCAGCTATTGACGAATATGCTCCAACAACAAAAACTGTTATGATGGACGATCTATTTGAATATTAAGTTGTTATGTGATAGACTCGAAAAACATTGGAAATAATAATGGAAAAATTAAATAAAAATACTGTAGAATTCTTACAAACTCTTATCAAAACATGTTCTCTATGTGGAATTGATGCGGTTGCTATTCAAAGTGATGTTATCAGAGGGCAATCAACTGACAGTTCTAGAGGAACATTTCTCTTAGAGACAGAAACCATTCCAAAATTTGAATTTAATGGCATGGGCATTGGTCGAGTTAAAACGTTAGGAACGCGCATAAATATTTTAGATTCATCTGAATTAATTATGTCATTTGCGCCGAAAGAACGAGATAATGGTGACATTATTGCCACTAAATTACAATTAAGCAGCAATAAAACAAAAATTGAATTCACATGTAGCGATCCATTAAAAATTAAAGCTCCAAAATCTTTCAAAGACCCCGTATGTTATTCTTTTGACATTGAAAATGACACATTAAAGATAATGAGTAAAGCATCATTGGCAATTGATAGTACGAAAATTACTTTCTCTTCAGAAAAAGATGGAACTATTACATTTAAAACTGCTGATGTTGGTGGTGATATGTTCGAACATATCATAGCCAAGAAATATTCCATTACCGATGAAGCTCCCAAGCCACATTTTCTATTTTCATATGAAATAAAATTTATTTTACCTCTATTTAAAGCTGTTATGGATACGCATGGACAATTAACGGTACACATTTCGACTCGCGGAGTATTGAAAGTAACTGTCAATGGATTCAATATTTACATTTTACCGGAAAATTAATATGTTTAAAAAAATTAAAGAATATTTTAAACTCAGAAAAGAAATGAAAATGGAGTTTGAAAAATATAAAAAAGATAGATTTATCCAAGCATCTGAAAAACCACATTTTACTATGGAAAGTAAAGATTTAAAAGAAAACGGTATTCAACTTGAAATGGATTGGAATAATTCTTTTATTAAAGAATTACGTAAGTTTGGATATGAAGGAATCACTGATGAACAAGTTATTGAGGGATATTTACACAAAATATTCGAAAAGGCTTACATGAAAACATTATTTGATCCTACTGCCAAGGATGAAGAATAATCATGAAAACATATTTATTATTAGATATGTCTAACCTATTATATCGAACATTCTATGCGAATATAAAGGAAAATGATGATATATTAATCAGCATGTGTCATCATTCCGGTTTGACAACAATGCAATATCTTAATAATAAATATAATCCAGATGAAATCGTTGCAGTATTTGATTCACATTCATGGCGAAAAGATTATACGAAATATGCTTCTATAAGTCATAAAAAATATAAAGGTCAACGTAGACAGGATTTAACTACTAAAGAAGCACAACAATTAGAAGTTTTCGATAAGCATATTTGTGAATTTTATGAATACTTGAGAGATTATAGTTCACTAATCGTATTAAAACGAAATCTCTTAGAATGTGATGATTTAGTAGCTGGATTTGTTGATTTACATGAAGATGATAAACACATCATTATAAGTTCTGATAAAGATTTTATTCAATTATTAGATAATCCAAATGTCACTCTCATAGAACCCGCAAAAGAAGAAAAACGAACATTAATGGATTGGAACATGGATGCCAAATATTTTATGTTTGAAAAATGTTTAAGGGGTGATAATGGTGATAATGTACATTCAGCTTATCCAAGATTAAGGAAAGATAAAATAGATAAAGCATATAATGGTGATACTTTTCTTAAAGCTAATATCATGGCACATGAATTTGATGTTGACACTATTGATGCTGATGGAAAAGTTAAAACATATCATTATAAGACTGAAGATTTATTTAAAGAAAATATCTTGCTTACTGATTTGCGTAGTCAACCCGATGAAATCAAAACATTAATAGCTACAACAATATATAAAGCTTTAAAATCAAGAAACAAATTTAACGTTAAAGAGTTTCTAAAATTCTGTGGTCGATACGATTTACAACGTATAAGTGATAATCCTAAATTTTATACTAAGATGTTATCTACTAAATCAAAAGATGTGACGTTATTTGGATGATGATGTTGTTGCTGGTGGCGTCGTTGGTGGCGTGTACTGTGGGATATTATCATCAAAATTTCTTTGAGAATAATCAAAAGTTTCCCAACGTTTCCCAGTAGCAGTATATAATCCGAAGATTCCAGCAGATAAACCAATTATGGTGGTTATAAATGTAGATTGTGCTGCAGTAGGACCACCTACCACATCAACTACTGTACACGCTAGTGATTGAGCCTGTTGCAGAGCCATTCCACCTTGTATAAATAACTGTAAAACGGCAGCATCGCATTTCTCTTGTATAAATGTTGGTATAGATTTATACCACATATACATATTCATTACTAATGCACCATAAGCTAATAGCATGACTCGTGGAATAATCCGCCAAGCATCTACAGTTTCTGCCAATACTAATGACATTTTACGAAATTTTGATAATTTGTTCATAGAATTAAATTGTTATTATATATTTATAAAATGAGCTTAAAATGACAGAAGAGTTACTATCCAAAAAGAAAAAGAGAACATTAAAAAAACTTAAACGTTCTTCACCTGTTAAAAAGAAAACGATTAATCATGGACAACTTGGAAGACCTCGTATATGTGTTTCCTATGAAGAAGCAAAAGAAGTTGTAAAGAAAGAAAATTTACAATCTCGCGACCAGTATATACAATGGTGGATGGATAACAGACCGGCTAGACTCCCAAAACGTCCCGATAGAGCTTATAAAAAAGAATGGACAAAATGGGGCGATTTCTTGGGAATATGGAACATATTTCCGCATATACCACAGAAATTTAGAAGCTTTGAAGATGCTAGAAATTTTGCACGATCATTAAGATTATCAACACAAACAGATTGGCAAGAATATTGTCGATCTGGGAAACGTCCAAAAGATATTCCAGCTAGACCCGATTTCGCTTATGGACGTTCCGCTAAAGGAAAACGAAAATTAATGCGTGGCGGACAATGGTATTCATGGAGAGATTGGCTGGGTTCAACATCCTTGACGGATCAAATAGAAGCTATCCGCAAGCAATCAACTGTTTTGATTATAACTCAGACTAAAGAATATCCCAATAATGTATACTTATTTAAAGTCTTCAGAGGATTTGACGAAGATATAAAAAATAAAATTAAAGAAGATAACATTTATGTGTTAAGAGCATATATTTTTGACAGTGCTTACGATTGGGGTAATAAATTAAGTATAGTTTTTCAAAAATTTTACGATATTAATGGTGCATTTATTATACCTAATATTAATGAGGTTTATTACAATTTTGATATGAATATGCACAGATATAATCTGTGATCTATCTCCACGAGACACGCTTTTTTGAGGGTCATAAATAATTACGACTAACATTTTTAATTTAAGGAGATAGTCTATGAGTATTCCACACGTATCCGTTTTAGACCTATTTAACAATGGTGTCGTCTATGAAGTTGTTATCATGAAAGTTGATAAAGCTAATGGAGACATCTATTTCATCCGCACCGATTATCTTGATCAAATCGATTATCAGCGCGTTGGAATGATTTTGTCACGCAGAGATGCAGCCCGCTATGAAGCATGGGATTTGTTTGGTCAAATAACGCTTGCTAATGGTGTAAATGCTCTCGAATATTTCCATCAATTCGTTAAAGTAAAGACTCGTTCTGGTGAAATTATGACACCTAACTTGCGCCGTGCCGGTGCTGCTGGCGGTGCACCAAAGCTTCTTAATGCTCAATCATTTGCTGATGCTGCTAAACATGCTCAACAACAGCAAACAATTGATACTCCATTACAACATCAAGAAGCTCCTAGAAAGGCTGGCCGTCCACCCAAGGCGAATAAGTCTTAATAGAATACCAGTGCTTCACATGGAAGGGAGTTAGGATTTAACTCCCTTCATTTTTTACATTTGAATATAGAGGATAAAATGAAGAAAAATAATAAAGAAAACAATAAAGAAGAAAAAATTTCAACACTGAACACCATATTTGTACAAATGGCTAGTTATCGTGATCCACAGTTAATTCCTACTTTAGTAGACATGATTAACCATGCTAAACATCCTGAATTACTCCGTGTTGTTGTATGCTGGCAACATGCAATGGATGAAACCATTGAAGATTTTCTAGATAATGGATTTGAAGTAGATGCAACTTTAAACAGGCTTGGCGATTCTGTACATGTTCTCAAAAAGAATGGTGCTACAGTAGAGCTAATAGATATTCATTATCTAAAGACTAAAGGTGCTTGTTGGGCCAGAAATAAGATTCAACAACATTACAACAATGAAAAATATACATTACAATTAGATTCCCATCATAGATTCGTAGATAATTTTGATTTGCTATTAATCGAACAATTGGAATCTGTAAGAGACATAAGTCCGAAACCTCTATTGACGACTTATGTACCTTCTTTTAATCCTATGAATGATCCTGCTGAAAGAGTGAAAGAACCATGGAAGATGGACTTCGATCGCTTCATTCCTGAGGGGACACATTTTACTCGCCCCAGTACAATTGATGATTGGAAAAGTAGAACCAAGCCTATGCATGCCAGATTTTATTCAGCACACTTTGCGTTTGCTGATGGCACTTTTGCAACAGAAGTTCAACATGATCCAAATCTATTTTTCCACGGTGAAGAAGTATCTATAGGCGTAAGAGCTTATACACATGGTTATGACATGTATCATCCAAATATTGTTATATGTTGGCATGAATTTACTAGAGCAGGACGCACTAAAGTATGGGATGATTTTACATCACAGCAAAAACAGAAAGGCAAGATTACTGAAGATTGGTGGGAAATGAATGTAAAATCTCACAAGCGCAATCGAATACTATTTGGTATGGATGGGGAAGATCAATCTCAAATAGACTTTGGTAAGTATGGCTTCGGCACTGTTAGAACTGTAAAAGATTTTGAAGAATTTTCTGGTGTATCATTCAAATATCGTGGTGTGCAACAATGTGTATTAGATAGAACTGAACCACAATTATCAGGTTATAAACATTATGATTCTGAAGAAGAATGGAAAGCAACCATTACTAAATCTAATGATATAAGAGTGTGCATCAATAAAAACGATATTACATGGCATAATCCAGAAACTGATATTGACGAACCATATCCCGATTTAGATTTCGATTTTTGCTACGTTGGTGCACATGATGAAAATGATAAAGAAATTCACCGTAAAGATTTATCCGAACAAGAACTATTCGATTATTTAAGTAAAGGTGATTGGATCGATTATAGATTCATATATTTTTCTGAACCCGATAAAACTGCAAAAACTTATGTTATGTGGCCTCACAGCAAATCCAAGGGATGGTTGAATAGGATCGTTCGTTACGCAGATAGTTAATAAAGTCTTTACTTTTCAATGTTGTTAAGTTAACATGTCCAGAATTATAGGAATTTTTTGGACATGTTAACTGTAGATGAATTAAAAAACTATTGGAATAAGTATCCAAAATGGACGTATGGCATATCTCGCTCAAAGAAATTAGAACATATGTCAGCGTATGAAACTATATTAACATTAACTGATTATCTCCCTGATACTGTAAGATTACAGACTAGAGCATGGCATATATTGAACAATATAACAACAATTCCCACATGCGGAATGTGTGGGAAAAATTGTCGATGGGATAATCACAAAAATGATCGATATACCGAATATTGTTTAAAGTGTGCAAAATCTAGTGATAGTTCTAAAGAAAAACGTAAACAAACAAATATTTTGCGATTCGGAGCAGAAGTTCCCTTACGTAATCCCGATATTTTAAAAAAAGCTCAAGAAACTAATATCGAAAGATATGGTAATCATTTTTCATTAAAAAATGAGGATGTTGCAGCTAAAGCCAAGGAAACCATGTTAGAAAAGTATGGCGTGGAAAATCCATCACATTCCGATATTATTAAAGAAAAACGTCACGAAACATTCCTTGAGCGTTACAACGTAGACAATCCATTTCAATACGAAGAATTTAAAGAAAAAATTAAAGAAACTAATTTAAAACGTTATGGTGTGGAGCGTCCTGCACAAAATCCTGATATCTTACAAAAGATGATTGACACAAATCTTGAAAAATATGGAGTTAAATTTGCCACAGAAATTGATGGATTTGTGGAGCAAGCCAGACAAACTAATCTAGAAAGATATGGTTATGAGTATCATATGAATAGCCATATTAGTGATGAAACCATGAAATTATTAAACGATAAAGATTGGTTGATTCAAAAACATCACGATGAACAAATGTCGATGGCATCTATAGCAAAATTATTAAATGTATGTGATGGGACTGTTAGTTCACGAATGGAATTTTATGACATCGAACACAGATATTATTATGCATCAGGCCCAGAAAAAGAGGTTGCAGCATTTATAAAAACTTATTTTGATGATGAAGTATTGACAAATACGAAAGTCATAATCTCCCCAAGCGAACTTGATATTTATATCCCATCTAAACAGATTGCTATAGAATTTAATGGATTATATTGGCATTCTGAAGCTCAAAAACCTGATAACTATCATCATGAAAAATATTTAAAATGTAAAGAGAAAGGAATTCAATTAATCCAAATTTTTGAAGATGAATGGACAGATAAAAGAGAATTGGTTGAACAAAAATTGTTATATGCTTTGAACGTTTCTAATATGAATAAAGTGCATGCTAGAAAAACTACAATTGTAGAAATTGATTCTTCTATTAAAAAAGGTTTTCTTGACAGGCATCATATCCAAGGTGATGGTCCAAGCTCTATTAATTACGGATTAATATATGATAATGAATTAATCGCTGTTATAGGATTCATCAACAATAATGATGAGTCATTTACGTTGAATAGATATGCAACATCATGTCATGTTGTTGGAGGATTTTCAAAATTATTAAAACATTTTGAAAATGAATGGAATCATCCTAAAATTATAACTTTTGCAGACTTAAGATGGAGCAATGGTGATTTATATCACAAAAACGGCTTCATAGTTGACAAAAATCTTGATCCAGATTATTATTGGATTAAGAGTGGAAGAAGATATCATAAATTTGGATTTAGACATGTTGGAATGAAAAGTAAATTAGAAAATTATGATCCATCATTATCAGAAACGAAAAATATGCATCGTCATGGATTTTTAAAAATATACGATGCTGGAAAAATAAAATTTATTAAAAACGATTGAATCAGGGGTGATTAAACTGGAATCACGAAATGAAAGAATTTAATAATTGGTTTATATTTAACAAATATTGGTGGTCAAAACTTAGATATGGAATATCTATACAGTTTCGTCCACGTCAAAAATGGCTTACTGATACAATTCCTAAAAGTTTTTGTGATATTGATTATCTAATTGCAGATTTAACATTCGAATGCTTGATTAATTTTTGGGAAAATGATGATGGTGAAGCATCATTGCGCTATAGTTATGAAGTTTATGATGATTTAGTGCGCGATCAAATTAGATCATTAGATGATACAATTGAAGAAAGAGCACATCATAAACACATCTATGATACGATGAAAAAAGCTTATGATTGGGCAAAAATTCGCAATGATATTGAAAATTATGCACGGGTTCTTGATGTTTATGAAAAGGATACGGAACATTTGTTGAATATTATTAGATATAGACAATATTTGTGGACATGACATCACATAATAGTGATACCTATGAAAAGCCTGAACATGGATGGACATGCTTTCATTGTGGCGAAACATTTACTACAATAGGACATGCGCGCGATCATTTTGGAGCAAAACCGGATGCTGTACCGGGTTGCATAGAGCGCGTACAATTAGGTGAAGAACGTGGTTTATTAATGTCATTACGTAAAGTTGAAACACAACTTGCACACTGTATAGACGAAAATGCTAAATTACATCAAACAATAGATAAAATGCACAGCAAACATGTTGAACAGCTAAAGATTGCAGAAGAAACAGGCTATGAACGTGGATTAAAAGATTCCCAAAACGAATCAAATATCTATGATTTAATTGAAAAAATTAGCCATAAATAGTAGTAAATAAAATCAAACACTATGCATGATAAACTAATTATTTCCGCTTATGGTAGTCACAATGCGTGTATTTCTATGCATTACAAAGGTGTATGGAAAAATATCGAACTCGAACGATGGTTAAATTCTAAAAATATAGGATTAACTAATTATCTTCCTTGTAAATATCCACAAGTAGTATTCGATGAAATTACTGATTACTTATTATCCACTGTAGATAAAAAAGAAGTGGATGTATATTTAACTGATTATGTTAAAGACATTGTTCCCAAATTCAAATACAAAGAACACAAACATTTTGATCATCATACAGCACATGCCGCAACAGCATTTTATCAATCGCCATATCAAGAAGCTTTAATATTTTCTTGGGATGGTGGTGGTGATGGTGGGTTTTTCAACGTTTATCTAGCTAATCGTAAAGATGGCATTAAACTCTTAGAAAAGTTTGGACAAGATTTAGGATTCGCCTATATGATTTTTGGCGATTATTTGGCTGATATTAAAAAAGACCCATTAAACATAGGAAACTTGGTGTGGAGCGGTAAATTAATGGGAATAACCAGCTATGGCGTATGCAATGATCAATGGTTGCCTCATTTTGAAAAGTTCTATGAGAAATTTAACTATACTGGTCGATCTTACCTTGGTGGTGCAGAAGTAAAGAATGAAGCATTGATTCAATTGTTTAACAATATTGGAATAAAAAATTTTGATGTGACTAGTACACGGTTTGAAGGACAAGTAGCATGGGATATCGCTGCGACCTCACAGAGAGCCTTTGAACGACAATTCTTCAAGTATGCACAGTCTTACTTAAATAAGTATCCACAAATGCCTGTAGCGCTTACAGGAGGCTGTGCGCTCAATGTATTATTGAATGCTAAGTTGCTTAAAATGAGAGACAATAAAGTATTTGTTCCACCGAACGTTAATGATTGTGGCATAGCAGTAGGCGGAATTTTATGGTATATGAATCCTCAAACTCAAATTGATTTAACTTATTCCGGCACTCCTTTATTAGATGAAAATCAAATGGGAACATTATTACAAGAACATCATTTAGTTATGCATGAAAATGTAACACCTTTTGAAATAGCTGAATTAGTTGCTGCAGGAAAAATTATAGGAATTATTCAAGGTGATTCGGAACATGGCTCTAGAGCTTTGGGTAATCGCAGCATTATATGTGATCCTGTAGGAGACATGAAAAATATTTTAAATAAGAAAGTTAAGCATCGTGAATGGTATAGACCCTTCGCACCTATTGTTAGATTAGAAGATTGTCCAAAATATTTCAAGTTTGACAAAGATGTTGAATCTAGACATATGGTGTTTGTGGCTGAAGTTAGAGAAGAATGGCGTAAAGTGTTACCTGCCATTACACATGAAGATAATACGGCCAGATTACAAACTGTCACAGAATCTCAAAACAAATTTATCTATGATTTATTAGGTGAAGTAGATAAGTTAACCGGACATGGTGTAATATTGAACACTTCATTCAATGTAGATGGAAAACCTATTCTAACCAGATTATCAGATGCATTTAAAATCCTTAATCAGACTGAATTGGATGCATTGTATGTTAATGGTAAATTAATATTGAAACATTATGACGATTCTTTTAGAAAGAAAGTTATTACATACAAAAAAAGTGAACCATCACAATATTCATTAAACATTATGATGTTTAATGATGCAGATAATATCGACGCAGATGTTAAATCCATAAAGAAACTTATGTCTGTTCATAAAAATATATTATTAATTATACCACAATATAATTATCAGAAATATAAAACAATGCTACCAGAATCCGAGTCTTTGCAATATTTTAGAGTAAAACCACACCAGCATTATTACGATAGTAGATTACGGGAATCACATAATATGGGATTAGAAACTACTAACGATTATGCAAAATATGTTAAATTATTGTGGATGAAAGAAATAGTTAACAATAACATATATGATACTAAATATCATTTATTTGTTGACTTTAATACGATACCTATAAAGAATATTATGGATATATTGTCACAAACTAAAAATAAACTTACAGATGATACTATTTGCATATCAACGGATTCATCTAATAGATTAATTTCATCATATTTTGCCGGAAACACTGAAAACATGGAATGGATGTCTAATCATTATGAAGCTATGATGCTGTCGCATCTTACTTCAGAAGAAGCTAAAACAGAATCAGATTATCTAGAATTATCTAGATTAGATACTCCTTACAAATATTCATATTGGACTACATAATGAAATTTGTAACTGCAATATATAATGGCTTACATACATCATCATTTAATGGAAGATTGAATAGAGACAATTGGTATCTCTATTCTTTAAGATGCTTGGCTGGAATGGGTGTAGATATCATATGTTATACTTCAGATAATGATGAGAAGAATATTCAAAAATATTTAGACATGCATAATATCACCAATGTCACACTAAAAATTTTTGATTTAACAAACTGTGTATATCATACAGATATTACGCGGTTAAAAACTATTAATGCTAAAGAATATGAAAAAGATTTGATATGGAAACATCGTTGTGTGGAAATTATGTGGCAAAAGTTATTATGGATGAATGATGAAATGATTGGAAATCCTGATCATAAAATATTCTGGATTGATGCAGGCATATCACATTGTGGAATTCTACCTAAAAAGTTCAATTCAACTCAAGATACTTCAGTCGAAGGCACTCATCAAAACGATTTAGCGTTTTCAAATAAATTGATTGAAAAATTAGATAAAATAACTGATAATGACAAAATGTTTACCTTTTACTGTGATTGCCTGCAACATCAATATCCAGAATTATATGCAAATAAATCTAGATTGACTGGAAGCATTGTTGCAGGTCTTTTTGGTGGAACAGAATCTGTTATTAAAGACATAACACAGGATTATGTAAATATTATTTCTTACATATTAGAAAATAATACATTATTACCTGAAGAATTGATATTAACATTGATTTATCAACAACATCCAGATAAATTTAACATTGAAACATTTACAACATGGTATCACGAAGATTGGGATTGTTATAATCCACAACTGAAATCTTTTAGTGGTTTTTTTGAAGATTTGATATAATAAGAGAATTTTATGACACACAAACTGACATTAGTCACAGGTTTATTTGATATAGGTCGTGGACAACTTGATACGGATTTCAAACGTCCATTTTCCCATTATATAGAATGTTTTGAAAAGCTTTTAAAAGTAAATTATCCTATGATCATTTACATAGAGAAAGAGAATGAACATATTGTATGGAAACATAGATCGAGAACTAATACACAAGTAATCCACAAATCATTAGACGATTTGAGGAATTTTCCATTTTATGACAAAATTCAAAAAATACGTAATGATCCAAAATGGTATAGTCAAGCGAGTTGGTTACAGGATAGCACTCAAGCTAAGTTAGAATTATATGATCCATTAGTTATGTCAAAGATGTTTATGTTGAATGACGCCACAATATTCAATACATTTTCTACAAAATATTATGCATGGATTGATGCTGGATTAGCTAATACTGTTAATTTAAATCAGTATATTGATGATAATTTTGAGAAAAAATTGACACCACATTTGAATAAAATGTTGTTTGTAGCCTTTCCTTATGATGGAAAATATGAAGTTCACGGATTCACTAAAGCTGGGATGAATAAATTCGCAGGCAAGGATACGGAATATGTGTGTCGCGGAGGATTTTTCGGTGGAAGTCGAGACGCCATTAACTCATGTAATGGAGAATATTATCAACTATTACATGAAACATTAAACGTAAATGAAATGGGGACAGAAGAGAATATATTTACATTATTAACTTATCGGGAACCGAAAAAATATAATGTAAAAATGATAGAAAGTAATGGTCTTTTATATAAATTTTTTGAAGATTTGTCTAAAAATATCATTGAATCGGAGCCAGAATTTCCCATAGCGGTCTATGCTTTGACTTATAACACCCCTTCTGAATTCAAATCGTTTGTCGAATCTTATCAAAAAGCTTATCCTAAAGATTTCACAAATCATAAAAAATATGTCATAGATAATTCTACTGACAAAAATGCTAAAGTAGAATATCGGAAGCTATTTACTAAATATGATTTTGAAATAATCCACGAAGGATCGAACATAGGCATACAAGATGGTAGACAGAAGGCCGCTACTCATTTTGACACAAGTGATCACAAATATTATATGTTTTTTGAAGAAGATTTTAAATTAGTTGCTTCTACAGATAATGTACAAAATGTAGACGGGTTTATTAGATACGTTCCAGATATGTTTAATGTTATGATAGACATCATTGAAGATAACAATTTAGATTATTTAAGAGCTACGATTATCGAATTCTTCGGTGATAATTTAAGCGATTGGTCTTTTAAGAATGTTCCTGCAGATAAAAGAGAATTATATTTTCCAATTCGTGAAGATGGAAATGAAGAACTTAGATGGAAATCAAAAGTTGAATATCTAGGCAAATATAAAAATGTAGCTTATGCTGTAGGTCATTTTCATTATAGTAATTGGCCTATTATGTTCAATAAAGAAGGCAATCGCAAAGTATTTTTGAATATTGTGTATGAACATCTGTACGAACAAACACTTTGTTCGGCATGTAAAACTTACATGATGGATGGTAAATTGAAAGTTGGAACTTTATTAGCTGCGCCTGTTTACCATGAACGTAAGACTTTTTATGATGGAAAAACTCGTCGCGAAAATAGACATTATACGAATTAATGATGATTATATTTGCTATCATCGCTTATGGCGAAAAATACCATGAATTGTCTTTAAGAGCGATAGATAGCATTAAAAAATATGCTAGTGATAGTAAAATTCATATTGTCACTGATAATATTGAATTTTATAGCTCTTACACTTCAGATGTATTAACAGTGAGCAAAGGAAAGGATTATACTGGAGATTTATTTAAACCTAATCTAAAATATCAATCTTTATTAAAAGCTAATGAATTGACTAATACAGATGACATTATTATTATGTTAGATGCGGATTGTTACTTAACATCAACTTATAATGAAGAAGCTTTTCAATCTATTAATTATGGTTTGAATGCACCATTAGGAAAAGATTCACTAAAATATCACATAGACATATTTAAAAATTCACCATGTACTATTGAAAAAATATTAGCTCATAATAATGATAAATTACAACAATATTATGTCTTTCGAGAAGCATGTTTGATATTTAAAGTCGATCCCTCTATTCATAACTTTATAAAAACATGGGAATGTGGTTATGAATTCAATGAATTGAATAATTTATCTCAATTTACTGTAACCATTGATGTACAAATGGCAGCATTAAAAAGTAACTATCCCATCTTCAATATAAGTGATACATCAATCATTGAAATGATGCGTATGACGGATGTCAATGGTCATATAGGATTACCCTTAAATTAATACTTTATAAATTATCATAAAATTTTTTAGAATTAATCAGTCCAACCGATAGCTCCGGTTGGAGGGGTTGTAGACCATGCAGAAGCACCGAAGTTAGTGGTCATTGTTACTTGGTTAGAGCCAGAAGCATCACCACCACAAGCGGGACGCCATGTACCTGCTGGTAGTGTATAATTTGGAGTATCACCCACTGTATTTGGATTGTGTCCTGAAGCCCAAGTCACTGTGCCTCCACTATTTTTTCCGATATAAACACCGCCACCGGCTGCTAAGTACATCAATACATAATCACCTGTAGTGAAAGTAAGACCAGTAGAACCCACATTAGCCTGACTTAACCACATTGTACCAGTTTTATTAACAGAGAATGCATTAGGTGTAGCTGCATATCCTGTTCCGGGAGGACTGTCTTTAGCCCATGCACTTGTAGCAAATCCAACATAAGATACACCAGATGCTACGAAAGCATCCAAATGTTGTTCGTAGTAATTATGTGCAGTTGACACGTCAACCGCACTCGCCGCCAATGAAGAAGTACCTCTATTATCTCCCGCACACAAAACGGTTAAATCACCATTACTAAAAGATATTCCATATGAAGTATCTGCCGAATCCCATGTTGTATAATTTATTACTGCTGTTGGTGTTGAAGTAATAGTAGGTGTTATTGTTGTTGTTGGCGTAGGTGTCGGTGTAACACTGGCACCTAATGAACCTGTAACAGAAGCAGTGATAGAAGGTGTGATAGAAGTTGTTGCAGTTCTTGTCACTGAAGGTGTTACTGTAATTGTAGGAGTAATACTCGGTGTCACTGTAATAGTCAATGAAATAGTAGGTGATGGTGTCGGAGTCTTAGTAGGTGTTCTTGTAACGCTTCGAGTAACTGAAGGCGTTACCGTTACTGTCGAACCAGCAGCAGGCGTTTTAGTTCTTGTCGGTGTAATTGTTGGTGTAATTGTAATAGTCTTTGTAGGCGTTGGTGTATGTGTTGGTGTAATACTTGGTGTCACTGTAATAGTCAATGAAATAGTAGGTGTCACTGTACTTGTCTTTGTAGGTGTTACAGTTGGACTTGTAGTAATACTTACAGTTGTCGTAGGTGTTACGGTAGGTGAACCAATAATAGTAGATGTTACAGTAGGTGTTGGAGTAACTGTAGGCGTTACAGAAGGGGTTGTATCACTTTGGAAAGCGTATATCCACAATGGAGAGCTTTGAGTAGGTGTTTGCGCCCAACTTATAGAATATGAACCGGCACTATCTACATCTTTGACGGCAATTGCATATTGTACCGCACTATTAGGTGGCAAACTTAGGAAGCTATCAATGATATGCCATCCGTCACTAGGCACTGCTGTGTGATTTAATCCACCAGCATCACCTGTCCATATAGCAACTAGCAATGCAGGTCCACTAGTAGTTACAGCATTACTTGTAATAGTAGGAGCATCGGCAGGATATACGAAACTGACATCTTCTAGACGTACATTATTGCCATCTGCATCTTTAATTATTTCTACTATTCCCATAGTAATTTCACGAGTACTTGCAGCGCTATTATCTAATGTCACTTGATAGTCAGTACCACCGGCACCGTTCAAGCAAGTGAAATTACGTGCATCAAAAGTTCCACTATATCCAACATAATCGGAAACGGCATTTAACGTAAATGTATTACTCATATTATCTGTAGGTACGGGCGTCACAGTAGCAAAACCACCTCTAGATATTAGATAACTACTTCCACTTCTTGTAGTTATAGCTGTACTAATAACAGGTGTAGCAGTGTTGTAATCTTCACCTTTATACATTGTATGGCTGCCTAATGTAGGAGCATGAGGCCAGCCAATAGCATCGGTAGGAGCAGCACCTACCCACGCACTAGCGCCAAAGTTAGCTGTCATAACTCGGGTTCCTGATGAATATCCACATACAGCTGGACTCCAACGACCTGTAATACCTGTAACTTGTGATCCAGTCTCTGTTTCAGGATTATTTCCGTTGAGCCAAGTTGTTACTCCACCGCTAGCTTTGCCAAAATATAATGCTCCATTTTTAAGACAGACAGCCATCACATCACCAGTAGCCCAAGTTGTTAATCCTGTGATTTCTGGTGCAGCATTTGTTCCAGAAAGGAAATAATCAAGTGATCCATCTGCATAATATGCCACGGAGCCTACAGATGAATATCCCATAACTCCACTATAGTTAGTATAATCTTCTCTTAGTATTCCTATTCCGGACACTTGTCCAGTAGAATTGTTTACTGTTATTTCAAAATATCGATTAGCCGTTGTAGCATCTACTGACATATCACCCGCAATGGCACCTTGCTGTGGTATAGTAGCTTGTAATCCAGAAACAGTAATGGTTGAAGCTTTACGAGTTGTACTCCATGCTGTCCATGTCGATGAAGCTATAGTTGTAGGTGTTATTGAAATTGTAGGTGTTACAGTGCTTGTAGGCGTTGTAGTACTTGTGCTTGTAGGTGTAACAACAAGTCCAGAAGTTTGTGTAACAGTCATTGTTGGTGTAAATGTTGGTGTAAATGTAGGAGTCACTGTAGATGTTGGTGTAGGTGTAGGGGATGCTGATGTGAACCAGCCTTCGCTATCAGTAGGTGGCACGCCACTCCATGTTGTTTGTCCAGAATTTAAATTGGCATTACGAGTACCTGATCCATAGCTACATACGGCAGGACTCCAATTTCCAGTAATTCCTGAAACTTTATAACCTGTTTCAGTTTCAGGGTTTCCTTCCCAGCCAGCTGCTACAGTACCCATGTAGAGATTTCCATTTTTAAGACATAATGTAATTATATCAGTACTAGAGAATCCTCTACCACCAGTTGTTTCGGTAAATGTGGAGCCAGTAATCCAATAATCTACGGAACCATCAGACCACAAACCTATAGAACCTATATGATCCACACCACAAATCACGCTTCCTGTAAATGAACTAAAGGTATCAGCGACTAATGCAACACCACCAATACCGCTTAATGTTGACCAAGATATTTCCCAATATTTGTTAGCTGTTGTACCATCTACTGCCCATGAAGAGTCTGTTGCTGCAATGGTTGAGTTGATCGTGCTATCCAAAGCAGCAGAGAAATTACTATTCGATAATACTGTTCCTGAAGCTTTACGAGTTGTGGAGAATGGAGCATATGTAGTAACACCGGAATTTGTGGCTGTTACTGTAGGTGTAATAGTACTTGTCATTGTTGGCGTTACAGTCACTGGTGGCGTTACAGTCACTGGTGGTGTTACAGTCACTGGTGGTGTTGTAGTAGCAGTAAATGTTGGCGTTACAGTTGCAGTAAATGTTGGCGTTACAGTACTTGTCACTGTTGGTGTTACAGTCACTGGTGGCGTTGTAGTACTTGTCATTGTTGGTGTAATAGTAACAGGCGGCGTTGTAGTAGCAGTAAATGTTGGCGTTACAGTACTTGTCACTGTTGGTGTTACAGTCACTGGTGGCGTTGTAGTACTTGTCACTGTAGGTGTTATAGTACTTGTCATTGTTGGCGTAATAGTAACAGGTGGTGTTGTAGTACTTGTCACTGTTGGTGTTACAGTCACTGGTGGTGTTGTAGTACTTGTCATTGTTGGCGTTACGGTCACTGGTGGTGTTGTAGTAGCTGTCACTGTAGGTGTAACAGTTGCAGTATTGGTTAAAGTTGCTGTAACTGTTGGAGTTACCGTAGCTACTGGTGTTCCAGTGGCTGTAAATGTTGGTGTTACTGTAGCCGTTATTGAAATCGTTGGAGTTATAGTAGCAGTAATTGTTGCAGTAGAAGTTACTGTCAGTGTGGGCGTTATTGTAGCTACTGGCGTACTTGTAGGTGTAAATGTTGGGGTTCCTGTCATTGTCGGTGTCACAGTGACTTCCGGTGTCACAGAAATCGTAGGTGTTATAGATATTGTTGGAGTCACTGTAGCTGTCGTCGTTTGAGTTACTGTAGGTGTTACAGTACTTGTCATTGTTGGCGTAATAGTAACAGGCGGCGTTGTAGTAGCAGTAAATGTTGGCGTTACAGTTGCAGTCATTGTTGGCGTTACTGTAGTAGTATTAGTTGGTGTTATAGTAATTTCTGGTGTAATTGATATCGTTGGTGTAACAGTTGCTGTAGGAGTAATGCTTACTCCGGGTGTGTTTGATATTGTTAATGTTGGAGTCACAGTAGCTGTCGCTGTTGGAGTCATTGTAGCTTCAGGCGTATTCGAAATTGGTGGCGTTACTGTAACCGTTGTAGTATTGGTCATTGTTGGTGTAACAGTGTTAGTTACTGTAGGTGTAACAGTGACTTCAGGTGTGGATGTTATTGTTGGTGACACAGTAATAGTAGGGGTAACTGATATCGTCGGAGTTATAGTAACTTCAGGAGTAATAGTTGTGGTTGGAGTCACAGTAGCGGTCAATGTTGGCGTGTTTGTAGCTGTCATTGTTGGAGTCACTGTAGCTTCGGGCGTATTCGAAATTGGTGGTGTTACAGTAACCGTTGTAGTATTGGTCATTGTTGGTGTTACTGTAGCCGTCAATGTTGGAGTTATGGTGACTTCAGGTGTGACAGTTACCGTTGGTGTTACCGTGCTCATTGGTGTTGAGGTTTGAGTCGGTGTAATTGTATTCGTCGGTGTTAAACTTGGAGTCACACTAATAGTAGGACTAAACGATGGTGGCATCGTTGCACTATGTGTAGGTGTAACAGTAATCGTTGGCGTTGCAGTACTGGTCGGTGTTACTGTCGGAGTTTGAGTCACACTAATAGTAGGACTAAACGATGGTGGCATCGTTGCACTATGTGTAGGTGTAACAGTAAT